>Ga0114951_10001027_pt1 | contig 36432 bp, 23 predicted proteins | sample AM7aDNAmetaG_FD_88677 | JGI IMG/M metagenome (GOLD analysis project Ga0114951, IMG submission 88677) | Freshwater microbial communities from Finland to study Microbial Dark Matter (Phase II) - AM7a DNA metaG | ecosystem: Environmental > Aquatic > Freshwater > Lake | place: Finland: Lake Alinen... | reverse complement strand
GTTCCGCTGGATTCGGCTGTTGCCGACGCGGCTGGCAAGCACTAAGAAGCAGTGGACAGTGAGCGGTGGTCAGTGAACAGTGACCGCTTGTTCAGTTCTGTTCCGGATGGCAGATTTTGAAAGAGACTTGAAAGCGGGAACACTGATCGAGGGCGGTTCTAAAACTGTCCACTGTTCACTGATCACTGTTCACTGTGCGGAGTACACAATGGCAATTTCGAAAGCGAAGAAGAATGAGAAGGTCCAGTTGCTCGCGAGCGAACTGGAGACATCGACAACTGCGATTATTGGTACTTTTTCCAAGCTGACCGTGGCTAAGGACTTTGCTCTGCGCAAGGTCATACGCGAAGCGGGAGGCAAGTATCGCGTCATCAAGAACAAGCTGGCGGCTGTGTCCTCCAAGGGTACACAGGTTGAGGCAGTGCTTCAGGGCCTCAAGGGCGTTAACTCTGTAGCCTTTACCTCTGGCGATCCGGTCGCATTGGCCAAGGTCTTCGCCAAGTGGGCAGGCGAGAACGCGGAGTTCCAGTTCAAGCTGGGCATTGTGGACGGCAAACTGCTTGACGTGAGCGAAGTCAAGGCGCTGGCTACCATGCCGGGCAAGGAAGAGCTCTTCTCGAAGCTGCTGTTCCTCATCAATGCGCCCGCGCAGCGGTTGGCAACGGTCATCAATGCCACCGGCCGCGATCTGGCTGTGGTTTTGGGCCAGGGCGTCGAGAAAGAAAAGTTTTCCGGAGAGGCTGCGGCTTAACTTCGGTATACCCTGCTGGGGCGGGGCTCCCCAAAGAGATTTGGTCGTGGGACGGGCTGGAAGGGCGCGAGTCTGGGCGCATCGGAAACTCCCAGTTTGGCTAAACGGCCGGAAATATCAATTCAAACGGTTCTGATTGGAGAAAACAATGGCGGATCTGGTGCAGTTGGAAGAGCAAATTGTGGCCTTGAGCCTGCTGGAAGCAGCGGCCTTGGTAAAGAAGCTGGAAGAGCGGCTTGGCGTTTCGGCGGCGGCGGCAACTGCGGCCCCGGCAGCAGCAGCGGGCGCGGCAGCTCCTGTGGTTGAAGAGAAGACCGAATTTCAGGTAATCCTGAAGGACTTCGGCGCCAACAAGATCAACACCATCAAGGCCGTACGCGAGATCACCTCGCTGGGCCTGAAGGAAGCCAAGGATCTGGTCGACGGAGCCCCCAAGGCTCTGAAGGAAAGCGCGACCAAGGACGAGGCCGAGGCCATCAGGAAGAAGTTCGAAGGCATCGCGACCATCGAGATCAAGTAATACTGGAAAGCTTGCAAGTCTGGCCGGGACGCGCTACGATAATCGTTGCGCGTCTTTCCGGCTCATTTCGGCGTTTGGGGAATGGGCGGGGTTGGACGGCGCGTTCTGGTTCGCAGGTTAGATGTCGTTGAGTGGCACGCAAGCGTCCGTAGGTCAGGGGCCGAGCCAAGCCCCCTGAAGGCGGGTATTGCTCTGTAGTTAAGTGCCGTGGAGTCAATGGTTTGCCCGGTGTCAGGCTGGGTGTTCGTTGACGAGGGTCGAGTGCTGGCGAGCGGGCGGCAGAAGCGAGATTTGGGATCGGCGGGAACAGGGTTGAGAATTCGGATGGGGGCACAGGCAATGGGCCGCGCTCGTGAGGCATTGCGTCCTTACGGGCTATTCGTGTCTCCCGGCTGCAGCAGATAGAGCCTTTTTACCACCATCTGCCCTGTGCAAAGAAATTCCCCTTGCGGTTTCACCTGTTCTTTCGACAGGTTCGACCACTACCTTCGCTTCTCCTAATTGTGCGCAGTCTAGCGCACTTGTCGGATGTGCGGCAATGTCTGTCACTCGTTTTTAACGCTTCTCTCACTGAACCCGCTTGGCTTGGGTTGTACCGGGATGCTTGAGGCCTGTCTTCATGCCAAACCGGAGCGCATGGATGGAGAACTGAATTTTCGTGGTTCTTCAGTTTTGTTTTTTGACTTTCTTACCGTAATCAGCCGGCGCCGCAGAGACTCAGGCGCTGGTCCGGCCAGCCAAGTGTGGCGTTGACTGTCCGGATTGACGAGCCTCAGGAGTGATCATGCCCAACGAGAAGCGCGCGATTCGCAGCCGGCTCGATTTTTCAAAGATTCCCACCGCAACCCAGATTCCCAACCTGATTGAAGTGCAGCGTAAATCCTATGAGCGTTTTCTGCAAATGGACAAGCTGCCCAATGAGCGCGACGACTCAGGGTTGCAGTCGGTATTTGTGTCGGTTTTCCCCATCACCGATTTCCGCGGCATCTCGCAGTTGGACTTCGTGGATTTCTCGATTGGCAACTGGGAGTGCAAGTGCGGCCACCTCAAGGGCCTCCATCACCTCCGCACCGCCTGCGTCCATTGCGGTGCCATGGTTATTACAGATCCCTTCCTGCCCGGCGATGTGCTCTGCCAGAAGTGCGGTACCTATAACAAGAACACACCTGACTTCTGCAACAAGTGCGGCGATCCGGTCAGTCTGCAGTTGAAGTACGACCAGCAAGAGTGCGAAGAGCGCGGCATGACCTTCTCCGCGCCGCTTAAGGTCACCGTCCGCCTCACTATTTATGAGAAGGATCCGGAGACCGGCAACAAGTCGATCAAGGACATCAAAGAGCAGGAGGTGTTTTTCGGCGACATTCCCCTGATGACGCCCAACGGCACCTTCATCGTCAACGGCACTGAGCGCGTCATCGTTTCGCAGTTGCATCGGTCGCCCGGCGTGTTCTTCGAGACGGCCAACAACCGCACCTACTTCTTGGGCAAGATCATTCCCTATCGCGGTTCGTGGGTTGAGTTCGAGTACGACCAGAAGAACACCCTCTATGTGCGCATCGACCGCAAGCGCAAGTTCCTCGGCACCATCTTCCTGCGCGCCCTCGGACTGCGTTCGGACGAGGAGATTCTCAAAACCTTCTACACGGTTGACAGGATCCACGTTGTCGATGGCAAGCTGCAGTGGGCGGTGCCCCAGGATCTGAAGGCCACCACCCACCTGGTAGGCGCCAAGCCCGCGCATGCCGTACTCCATAATGGCGAAGAGATCGCCCACTCTGGGCGCAAGGTTACCGCGCACACCCTCAAGGCAATTCGCAACGCGGGCATCGACAAGATTGAAGTTGAGGCAGCCGAGTTGGATGGCGCATTGACCGCGTCCGATGTTGTTGATCTCGCTACTGGAGAAGTCGTCATCGAGGCCAATGTTGAGTTGACCGCCGACCGCCTCCATAAGGTGCTTTCGAGCGGTGCAACCAGCTTCGAGGTCTTCTTCCCGGATCGCGACGATGTAGGCAACATCATCGCCAATACGCTCAAGCGTGACTCTGTTCACAAGCCGGAAGAGGCACTGATCGAAATCTACCGCAAGCTTCGGCCCGGTGACCCGCCAACGCTGGACACGGCGACCGCGCTCTTCGAAGGCATGTTCTTCGATGCCCGCAAGTACGACTTCTCGCGCGTGGGCCGGTTGAAGTTCAACATCAAGCTCTATGAGAGCCAGGATGCGACGCATCTCGACCACCGTACCCTGACGCCGGAAGATTTCTACGCGACCATCCGGTATCTGCTCAAGCTACGCAAGAATATTGGCATGGTGGACGACATCGATCACCTTGGCAACCGCCGCGTGCGCGCCGTCGGCGAACTGATGGAAAATCAGTTCCGCATAGGCCTCGTGCGCATGGAGCGCGCCATTAAGGAAAAGATGAGCGTCTATCAGGAGCTGTCGACGGCCATGCCGCACGACCTGATCAACGCCAAGCCCGTCATGGCGGCCATCCGCGAGTTCTTCGGTTCCTCGCAGCTTTCGCAGTTCATGGATCAGACCAATCCGCTTTCGGAGATCACCCACAAGCGTCGCCTCTCCGCACTTGGACCGGGCGGTCTCTCCCGCGAGCGCGCCGGCTTCGAGGTGCGCGATGTACACCCGACGCACTATGGCCGCATCTGCCCCATCGAGACGCCTGAAGGCCCGAACATTGGCCTCATCAGCTCGCTCAGCTGCTTTGCGCGCATCAACGAATACGGCTTCATCGAGTCGCCTTACCGCAAGGTGAAGGATTCGCGCATCCTCGACTTCGTCGAAATCGTCAACGCTGGCGAAAGCGGCCTGCGCGTCGGCGATCACATCGAGAAAGAAGAGGCAGGGCGCCTCAATGCCAACCTCAAGAAGGCAGGCAAGCGCCCCATCGACCACATGCCATTCAGCTTCTACCTCTCGGCATGGGAAGAGGACAAGCACACCATCGCCCAGGCCAACATCGAGTTCAACGCGGAAGGCGTAATCACTGAAGATCTGGTGAATGCGCGCCGCCAGGGAAACTTTGTGCTGGTGGCCCGCGGCGATGTGGATTACATCGACGTCAGCCCCAAGCAGCTCGTATCCGTGGCCGCTTCGCTGGTACCATTCCTCGAGCACGATGATGCCAACCGCGCGCTGATGGGCGCCAACATGCAGCGCCAGTCGGTGCCGCTGTTGGTTGCCGAGGCGCCGCTGGTCGGCACCGGCATGGAAGGCGTTACTGCGCGCGATTCTGGCGCCGTGATTCTGGCCAAGCGCAACGGTATTGTGGATTCGGTCGACTCCGAGCGCATCATTGTGCGCGTCGAAGGCGAGCATCATCCCACGCAGTTGTCGCGCGAAGTCGGCTCCGACATCTACCAGCTCATCAAGTTCAAGCGCTCCAACCAGAACACCTGCATCAACCAGAAGCCGGTTGTTCGCGAGGGCGATCGCGTCGTCAAGGGCCAGGTCATCGCCGACGGCCCCTGCACCGAGCAAGGCGAGTTGGCCCTGGGACGCAACGTCCTGGTCGCCTTCATGCCCTGGCGCGGTTACAACTTCGAGGATGCCATCCTCATCAGCGAAAAGCTGGTGCGCGAGGACTATTACACCTCCGTCCACATCGAGGAGTTCGAGATCGAAGCCCGCGACACCAAGCTTGGTCCCGAAGAAATCACGCGCGACATTCCTAACGTCTCCGAGCATGCACTGCGCGATCTCGACGAAAGCGGTGTCATCCGCATCGGCGCTCAGATCAAGCACGGCGACATTCTGGTAGGCAAGGTAACGCCCAAGGGCGAAACCCAGCTCACTCCGGAAGAAAAGCTGCTGCGCGCCATCTTCGGTGAAAAGGCCGGCGATGTGCGTGACGCTTCGCTTACCTGCCCCCCGGGCATCGAGGGCACGGTCGTCGATGTGCGCATCTTCAGCCGCAAGGGCCAGGAAAAGGATGAGCGTGCCAAGCTCATCGAGGCCGAATACATCTCCAAGCTCGAAAAGAACCTCGGCGACGAGATCCGTATTCTTACCGACGAGCGCCTCAAGCGCCTCGACGGTATCCTCGGCGGCAAGGAAGTGCTGGCCGACCTTCACGACGAGCGCACCAACAAGCGCCTGCTCACCAAGGCCGCCATCCTCGATCGCGACACCATCGAGCGCATCTCTACCAAGAATCTCAAGCGCATCCGCTACGCCGACAAGGACCCTCGCGTCAACGAGCAGATCGACGAGATCGAAGAGATGACTTCCCGCCAGATCGAAGTTCTGCGCAAGATCACCAACGAAAAGGTGGCCAAGCTGCAGAAGGGCGATGAGTTGCCTCCGGGCGTTATCAAGCTCGTCAAGGTTTATGTCGCCATGAAGCGCAAGCTTTCGGTCGGCGACAAAATGGCCGGCCGCCACGGCAACAAGGGCGTCATCGCGCGCATACTTCCTGAGGAAGACATGCCGTACCTGCCCGATGGAACCCCGGTCGAGATTGTGCTCAATCCGCTCGGCGTGCCTTCCCGTATGAACGTGGGTCAGATCCTTGAAACCCACCTCGGCTGGGCTGCACATGCGCTGGGCCTGAAGATTGCTGGGCTTGTCGACCAAATCAACGAGCAATTCAAACCGAAGTCAGACGGCGAACAGATGCTCGCTAAGCTAGAGGGCAAGAGCCGGGCTGACTGCGTCCGCGAAGTGATGAGCAAGGAGTTCGCCGGAACCGCAACGCTGCGCCAACTGCTGGAACTCGACGACGAGATGTTGCTTCGCGTCGCGCCCGGTATGCGGCGTGGCATCTGGTTCGGAACCGCGGTCTTCGACGGTGCACAGGAAAGCGAGATCAAGGCGTTGCTGGCTTCGGCCGGTTTGCCTTCATCGGGCAAGACTGCACTGTTCGACGGCATGACAGGCGATCAGTTTGAGCAGCCGGTTACGGTCGGCTACATCTACATGCTCAAGCTCTCGCACTTGGTTGACGATAAAATTCACGCTCGTTCGATCGGGCCGTACTCGCTTATCACTCAGCAGCCGCTGGGCGGCAAGGCGCAGTTCGGCGGGCAGCGCTTCGGCGAAATGGAAGTGTGGGCGCTCGAAGCTTATGGAGCCGCTTACATCCTGCAGGAGCTGCTTACCGCAAAGTCCGACGACGTCTATGGCCGTACCAAGATCTACGAGGCCATCGTCAAGGGCGAAGCAGCTATCGAGCCGGGTGTGCCAGAGTCCTTCAACGTGCTCATTCGCGAATTGCAATCCTTGTGTCTGGACGTGGAGTTGATCAAACGCGCGGATCTCATCAAGAAGTTGCCTGCGCCTGAAGTTGCAGCAGTAGCTGACTAATGACTAGTCGATTGCGACGAGCACCATAGGGTTTGAAGTGAACAGTGGTTGCAACAATAAAACTGACCACTGTTCACTGACCACTGTTTTGCGGGTCCTTCTTGAAAGCGGCAAACACCGCTTCCCGGGAAGGAAGGGCCCATCAGTAATCCCGGGAAAAGCCGCGGCAGGCGCCGAAAGGCCCGCCAAGGAGGGTCGCCTTGTTCCGTTCGAACCCGTTTGAGCTGTCCAGCCCAATTACCGACTTTGACGCCATTCGCATCATGCTGGCTTCGCCGGAGAAGATCCGCAGCTGGTCGCATGGCGAAGTCACCAAGCCTGAGACCATCAACTACCGTACCTTCAAGCCGGAGCGCGATGGCTTGTTCTGCGCACGCATCTTTGGACCCGTCACCGACTGGGAGTGCCTTTGCGGCAAGTACAAGCGCATGAAGCACCGCGGCGTCATCTGCGACAAGTGCGGCGTTGAAGTCACGGTCAGCAAAGTGCGCCGCGAGCGCATGGGCCACATTGAGCTGGCTTCACCGTGTTCGCATGTCTGGTTCTTCAAGGGCCTCCCCTCGCGCATCGGCCACCTGCTTGACATCTCTCTGCGCGACTTGGAAAGCATTCTCTACTTCGAGTCTTACGTCGTCGTCGATCCAGGCGATGCGCCGGTCAAGGAACGCGAGATCATCAAGGATGAGACCAAGTTCCGCGAACTCGATGCTCAGTTCCGCCCCTCCGGCTTCAAGGCCATGATGGGCGCTGAAGCCATCAAGGAACTGCTCAAGCGCGTGCAGATTGAGGAACTCGGCATCGAACTGCGCGAGCGCATGAAGACCGAAACCTCCGCGCAAAAGAAGATCAAGTACGCCAAGCGCCTTAAGGTCGTCGAGGCCTTCCGCAAGAGCGACAATAAGCCCCAGTGGATGATTCTCGATGTTCTGCCCGTCATTCCTCCAGAGCTGCGCCCGTTGGTGCCGCTGGATGGTGGACGCTTCGCCACATCCGATCTCAATGATCTCTATCGCCGCGTCATCAACCGCAATAACCGGTTGAAGAAGCTCATGGACCTGCATGCGCCCGAAGTCATCGTGCGCAACGAAAAGCGCATGTTGCAGGAAGCTGTTGACGCCCTCTTCGACAACGGCCGTCGTGGCCGCGTGCTGCGCGGCGCCAACAACCGCCCGCTCAAGTCCCTCTCGGATACCCTCAAGGGCAAGCAGGGCCGCTTCCGCCAGAACCTGCTCGGCAAGCGCGTCGATTACTCCGGCCGTTCAGTTATCGTCGTTGGTCCGGACCTCAAGCTCCACCAGTGCGGCCTGCCCAAGAAGATGGCCCTCGAGCTCTTCAAGCCCTTCATTTATCACCGCCTTGAACAGACCGGCCAGTGCACCACCATCAAGCAAGCCAAAGAGATGGTTGAAATGCAGGAGCCCGTGGTTTGGGACATCCTTGAAGAAGTCATCAAGGATCACCCCGTACTGCTGAACCGCGCCCCTACACTTCATCGCCTCGGCATCCAGGCTTTTGAGCCGGTACTCGTCGAAGGCAAAGCCATCAAGATTCACCCGCTGGTCTGCACCGCCTTCAACGCTGACTTCGATGGCGATCAGATGGCCGTTCACATTCCGCTGTCGCCTGAAGCGCAGATTGAAGCCAGCGTGCTTATGCTCGCTTCGCACAACATTCTGTCGCCGGCCTCCGGCCACCCCATCACCGTGCCTACACAGGACATGGTTCTCGGGCTCTACTACCTCACCAAGGCCAAGAAGGGCGGCAAGGGCGAAGGCCGCGTCTTCGCCAACACTGAAGAGATCCTCATGGCGCTCGAGGCCAAGGAGGTCGAGACCCTCTCGCCCATCCGCCTGCGTTATACCGGCAAGGTCCTCGACATGACCACCGCCTATGACGATCAGGACCTCACGCACACTGAGGCGGTCGACTTCAACAAGCAGTACATCTCCACAACCGTTGGCCGCGTGATCTTCAACGATTCGCTACCGCCCGGAATGCCCTTCGTCAACGGACTGTTGAAGAAAAAGGGCATTGGTCAGTTAGTGAATTATTGCAACCAGAACCTCGGCCTTGAAGTCACGGTCGGCATGCTTGACCGCATCAAGTCCCTCGGCTTCAACTACGCCACCAAGTCCGGCCTCTCCGTCGGCTTGGACGACATGGTGATTCCAGACAGCAAGTACACCACCGTCGACGCCGCCGACAAAAAGGTGATAGAAGTCCAGAAGCAGTACATGGACGGCGCCATCACCAACGGCGAGCGTTCCAACAAGGTCATCCAGATGTGGTCGTTGGTTACCGATCAGGTGGCCGACGAGATGTTCGGCAACATGAAAAAGGCGGACGACGAAGGCGCATTCAATCCGATCTACATCATGGCCGACTCCGGCGCCCGTGGATCCAAACAGCAGATTCGCCAGCTCAGTGGTATGCGCGGACTAATGGCCAAGCCTTCCGGCGAAGTCATCGAGACACCCATCACCGCCAACTTCCGTGAAGGCCTCACCGTGCTCGAGTACTTCATCTCGACCCACGGCGCGCGCAAGGGCCTGGCTGATACGGCCCTCAAGACTGCCGATTCCGGTTACCTCACCCGCCGTCTCGTCGACGTGGCTCAGGACGTCATCGTCACCGAGTACGACTGCGGCACGGTCGAAGGCATCTATGTCGGCTCCATCGTCGAGTCCGGCGAGATCATCGAAGAGTTGCGCGATCGCATCATCGGCCGCGTCACTCTCGAGCGCATCAAGGACTACGACGGCAACATCGTCGTCGATGTGAACCAGGGCATCGATGAAGACATCGCCTCAGCCATTCAGGGCGCCGGCGTTGAAAAGGTCAAGATCCGCTCCGTGCTCACCTGCGAGTCGCGCCGCGGCGTCTGCGCTCTCTGCTACGGGCGTAACCTCGGCTCCGGCCGCATGGTCGAACTCGGCGAAACCTGCGGCGTAATCGCAGCGCAGTCCATCGGCGAGCCCGGAACCCAGCTCACCATGCGTACCTTCCACGTTGGCGGCACCGCGAGCCGCGTGCAAGACAAGTCGCGCCTCGAGGCGAAAAACAATGGCTTCGTGCGCTTCATCAATCTCAACTATGTCGAGAGCAAGGACGGCACACTCGTAGCCATGAACCGCTCCGGCTCCATCGCCATCCAGGACGAGCGCGGCCGTGAAAAAGAGCGCTACCAGGTGGTTTACGGTGCGCGTCTCCGCGTTAAGGACGGCGAGCATGTAAAGCTGGGCCAGATGCTGGCAGAGTGGGACCCCTACACCTACTCAATTCTCACTGAGATCGGCGGCACGGTGCAGTTCAAGGATCTGCAGGAAGGCATCACCCTCAACGAGGAAGTCGACGAAGTCACCGGCCTCTCCCGTTGGGTTGTTGCCGACTCGCCCGATGAGAAACGGCAGCCTGCCTTCGTCGTCAAGAACGCCAAGGCCCACAAGCGGTATCTCTTGCCCCGCGGCGCTCACCTTATGATTCAGGACGGCGAGGAAGTCGGTCCCGGCGACGTGCTTGCCAAGATTCCCAAGGAGAGCACCCGTACCAAGGACATCACCGGTGGTCTGCCTCGTGTGGTCGAGCTCTTCGAAGCCCGTAAGCCTCGCGAGACCGCTATCATCAGCGAAATCGACGGTGTGGTCCGCTTCGGCGAAGTTGCCAAGGGGCAGCGCAAGATCTATATCACCGCGGACAACGGCGACGAGAAGGAATACTCGGTGCCCCGTGGTATCCACGTCAACGTGCAGGAAGGCGAACGGCTCAGCGCCGGCGACCCGCTCATGGACGGCCCCTTGAACCCGCACGACATTCTTGCCGTGCTCGGTGAAAAGGCTCTGCAGGCTTACCTGGTCAACGAAATTCAGGAAGTCTACCGTCTACAGGGCGTCGCCATCTCCGACAAGCACATTGAAGTCATCGTGCGTCAGATGTTGCGTTGGGTTCGCATCGACGAAGTTGGCGACACCAACTTCCTGCTCGAGCAGCAGGTTGACCGCTTCCGCTTCCGCGAAGAGAACGAGCGCGTACTTGCCAATGGAGGCCGTCCCGCTATCGGACGTCCGCTGTTGCTGGGTATCACCAAGGCATCGCTCTCGACTGACAGCTTCATCTCTGCAGCCAGCTTCCAGGAGACCACTCGAGTGTTGACTGAAGCCAGCATCAACGGTGCCATTGACAACCTGCGCGGCCTCAAGGAAAACGTGATCGTCGGACGCCTCATCCCCGCCGGCACGGGCCTCGAGTACTACCGCAACGTCCAGCTCTCTCCGGAACTGGAAGAAGCGGCAGCCCGCGTGCAGCAGGAAGTCTCGGCAGAAATTGAAGCCGCCGAACGTGAATTGGAACTCATGCGTCAGGAAGGCGAGGCCGAGGAAATGGCCGCCGAGTAATAGCGCGCCATAACCTGCATCCATCAAACTCGCAATAACCCAAAAGGCCCGGCGCAAGCCGGGCCTTTTATACGCTCAACCTGGAATTGCATTAGCCGTTCCGCAATCCTGGCTGAATTGCACTGACTCTATCGTGCAATTGTTGCTTATCGTGTTTCTTTGCATACATTGAGGCGTCAGCGGCGTCCAGCAACCGGTCCCTCGTGATACCGTCCTCTGGGTAGAGGGCAAGGCCGACACTTGCTGAGCCGTGCAACGCAATACCCTCCAGCGACACAGGCTCATCGAAGCTGCGCTCCATGCGCTGTGCAATCTCTTCCACATCCGCACGGCTGCGCACCGCCGGTACCAACGCGGCAAACTCATCGCCACCCAGCCGGGCCAGCATGTCGCCAGGCCGCAACTGCCGCTTCATGCGCAACGAAACTTCACGTAGGTAGAGGTCTCCCACCTGATGCCCGTGCTCATCGTTGATCTGCTTGAATCTGTCCAGGTCGATATAGATGAGCCCGAAGATGCCGGCTGAATCGCGCGCCTTCTGAATCAACGCGTCTAGATCCTTTTCCAGCGAGAAGCGGTTCTGGATATCGGTCAGCTGGTCGAACTCCGAGCGGTGCAGCAGGTCGGTGTAGAGTCGCCTCGTCTCAATCGCGAGACTCACCAGCCCCGTCCCTATTGATAGAGCATCTGCTTCTGTCGGAGCAGTCTTGGTCAGCGGATCAAAGGCGGCAAAGATCGTGCCAAGTGCGGTTCCCGAGCGCCCGGTAATCTCTTCCTGCTCAAGCCGCATCTTGCTCAGCTTCGGCGGATAGTTGCCTAGTCGTGCCCCATCGGCGATTTGGGCCCAGCACGGCGCACCGTGCAACTTGTATGAGACAACTTCTGTGATCTGCTCAATAATCTCGGCGAGCGGGCGGTTGCCGTTAATGTTCTCGAGAATGCGACTGCGCCGCCGCTCAAGGTAAGCCAAAGCGGCCGTTGCCCGGCGGAGCTTATGCTCAACGGCCCAACCCCTGCCACCCACCGCAATCAGTCCGATCAGCAAAAGAGCGATCACGAGTGTCAGGTTGCGTATGTTCAGCAACGAAGGGTTAGCAACAACCGTAATGTCGTCGAAGGAACGTATCAGGATGTCGAAGGGCAACTCTCCGCTGAAAGGGTTTGAGCTCAGTTGAACGCAGACCCCTGTGACACGAACCAGCGAGCCGGGCGGAATCTGCTTCATCGGCGGAAGCGGAATCAGGCTCGTCTTGTCCGAGTGCTGATAGATCGCCGTGAACAAGCGCCCATTCGAGCTTAGGACATACTCGTCACGCGCAGACTCTCGGGCTGCCGTTACAACCTTCCCCTCAATCGAGACCAGATCGTAGATATGTCCGAAATTTATGTTGTCACTTAGGGAGAGGTCCTGCCAGGTCACCGGTTGTGGCATGATCGGTGCTTGCACCAGGCTGTCCCGGATCTCGCCGTGCACCAGCTTCAGAAACCTGTCGTGGAAATCAGGGAAGCCCGTCGCGTCCGCAACATCCCCAATCCGCAACTGGTCGGTCGTCAGCGTCTCGATCCACAGGCTTCTGGCCCCATCCTGCAACACAACGGCCATGCCAGGCTGGTAGTAGGTGATGACACCGTGCACCCGGACGCGGCTTGTGAGGTCGCGCACGCTGTAGTCCGGGAATATGGTGTCCATTGGCTCCGCCGCAAGGCTCCACGGACTGGCGCTGCTGCGCTTCAGAACCTTCAGGTCGGCCACCGTGTTGGAGTGCAGAATCACTCCTGTTTGCTGCATCTTGCTGTCGAAAAGCGACCCGGCCACCCCGGTCACTTCGACCTCGGCATCCAGCAGGTCTTTCAGGCCGCTCTCGTCGTTGCTGTGCACGGATGCATCGATATAGCCTCCGTCGGTAAGCAGATGCAGGTAGATGCCGCGCACATTTCCGCTGTAGCTCAGATCGGCCGACCGAACCAATGCATGTACCGAAACGCGTCTGCAAAGGTACTGTAGGTGGACCAGTCCGCTATAGGTGGCGGGCTCGGGCTTTGGCAGGTCGCCGTGGTGCAGCACTTTGACGTCATCGCTCTTCACCACAGGGCGAAAGCTTGCTTCCGTGGTCCCTCGTACAAAAACGCGGTCGCCGGGTGTCACCACAATGTCTTGGGTCAAATAGACATAAATCCCCGCATTGCCGTCCTGTACAAAAAGTTGTCTTGGGTAACGGTAGAAATACGTAACCGTAGCTTCAAAGGCGACAGGGAAAGCCTGGCTGGCTTCCACATTCGTCAGGGTGCGAATGTCGCGTAGGGATGACATCGTTGCAGGTGCACTCGACCATGCCGCAGAAGTCACTCCGAGAATCACCGCGCATACTAGCAGCCACTTCTTCATGGGAATCAAGCAAATAGAACAGACGCCCTGAAACCGGGAGCCCTAAAAGTCAGACCAGCATAGCACTCGCGTCACCCGCCGTACAAGGCATCCGAACTTCCAGCCACAGTGCTGGCCGCATGGCAGGTTCAGGCAGGCTTCGTGGATGCACCTAAGGACCTTCTGATCAATTCGGCGTAATGAAAGGGCATGGCTTTTGCTGTGCCGTAAATGCTGCAAAATAGTCGTGGGCTTTAGCCCCTGAGGGAATGTTAGCTCCACGGGAATGACCTGTTCAGACATTCTCTAACTCACTAAATCAATCCCGATGCGGGAACCTTGAATCATTCCGGAAGCAGAAGCTGCTTACATCTACAATCCTTGACATTATGCCCTCGCCCACTTCCTCGAAGGACTCTTTTGGGGAAGTGTGACAGCATCAAAGTGCGCGAGCTGGCATTGGAGAGCATGCAAGTCACTTTGCCAGAACACTCTCCTCTGTGCGCAAAATAGTGAGTCCGTCTCAGTTTGTTCAAAGGAGCCGTTGGCATGTCGAAGAACTCCGAAACTCCCGCTCCAGATTCAGCACCCACTTCGCGCCGCGGAACCCAGACACTTCCCACCCGGCACATCCGAATCATCGGTGTCCCCCTTGATCTCGGCGCCAGCCGCAGAGGTGTCGACATGGGGCCGTCCGCCATGCGCGTCGCCGGCCTTGAAACTCGCCTTGAGGCTCTGGGTCACCAGGTCACCGACGGCGGCAACATCCGCGTTGAGATCGCCGAAACCCAGGCCTCCGGCAACCGCGATGCGCGTTACCTGGCCGAGATTGCTGAAACCTGCACCCGCACCGCCGAGACCGTAGTCCAAACCCTTGAAGCTGGCAACACGCCACTGCTGCTGGGTGGCGACCATTCTCTCGCCGCCGGCTCCGTATCCGGCGTCGCGGAGTTCTATCGCCGTATGAACCAAAAGATCGGCGTCCTCTGGATGGATGCCCACTCCGACATCAACACTCCAGGCACTTCACCCTCCGGCAACGTCCACGGTATGCCTCTGGCTGCTCTCATGGGCCTGGGCCCTGAGCCCCTCGCAAACATCTACGGCTACGCCCCCAAAATCGCCCCTGAAAATGCGGTCCTCATCGGTGTCCGCGACATCGACGCCGCCGAGCGCGACAATATCCGCCGCGCCGGAATCACCCACGTCTACACAATGCGCGACATCGATGAACGCGGTATGCGCGCCGTCATGGAAGAGGCCCTCAGCGCCGCCGGAGACGGCACAGCCGGGTATCACGTCTCTCTTGACATGGACTGGATCGACCCCGAGGACGCTCCCGGCGTTGGCACCCCCGTTCGCGGCGGCGCAACCTACCGCGAAGCCCATCTCGCCATGGAGATCCTCGCAGACCACGCCCGCCTCCTCAGCTTTGAAATCGTCGAAGTTAACCCCGTTATCGACGAACACAACCGCACCGCCGACCTTGCTGTAGAACTGGCCTGCTCCGCATTCGGCAAGAAGATATTGTGAGGCGCGCCACTATTGCTGGTTCGCAAACTCCACCGACGAGTCCTCATGGTCCGTACCGGAATCTGCCTTCTTGAAAGAGGAGGACAGCCCGTACTCCGTCAACTTACCTTGTCCGGCTATTGCCCCATACATGATGGTTAGCTTGCGCCATGTTATGATTCCGCGGATATCGGGCGAGCGGGGTTTGTCTATGGCGCAAAACGCCACCAATTTCGAGGAGAGCGTTTTCATGATGCATATTCTGCGTTCCTTTGCCTCTCTCATACTTGCCTTGTTTCTCTCCACCTGCATTTCTCCTCTAACTGCGGCAGCGCAGGCCTCGCGCTTTCGCCCTGTCACCATCGATAACACCGTCCTGCGGCACGACACGCAGGGGAACGTCATCGATGCCCACGATGGTTGCTTGCATTTCTACGCGGGCCGCTACTACCTTTATGGCACCGCCTATGGAAAGACCGCCGGCTATACCATCAACAACCGCTTTCGCGTGTACAGTTCCGCTAACCTCGAACACTGGACCTTCGAAGGTGAGCTGCTTCAATCTCCTCCTGACGGCGTCTACTATCGTCCCTATGTCGCGTACAACCCGCGAACCCGCAAATATGTCCTCTGGTACAACTGGTATCGCAAACTCTGGGATGGCGAAGTCGGCGTAGCTGCCAGCGACACGCCCGTAGGCCCTTTCACCATCGTCAACACACACGTCCAACTCTCGCAGGAGCAGGACCGGCCCGGTGACGGCAGCCTCTTCGTCGATGACGACAACACCGCATACTTCATCTACACGGCCATCGCGCAGAAGCACTCCGTCCGGGTGGAGCGGCTTTCACCCGACTTCCTCTCATCTACCGGCGAGGTCAGTTCTGTCCTCGGAGTCGGATGCGAAGCCCCATCCATCTTCCGTCGCGCAAACAGTTACTACGCCCTGTTCGACTCAACTTGCTGTTTCTGTACCGAGGGCAGCGGTGCGCGCGTGCTTGTCGCCTCCAATCCACTTGGGCCCTATAGGGCAATTGGAAATATCAACCGCGACGCAAACGGCAAACCAATCATCTCGGCTCAACAGACCTTTGTCGCCACCATCTCAACACCCGACGGCCCGGCATTCATATGGATGGGCGACAAATGGAACTCCCGGCCAGACGGCATCAAGGGCCACGATTTCCAATACTGGAGTCAGCCCCTGCGCTTCGCTGTCGATGGGGCCATCCTGCCGCTGGAGAACTCCCCAAGCTGGACCCTGAAGGTGGCTCTGGGCAACTCGCGCGCCGGAACCAAAGCTCGGTATGTGTGGCCTCAGAAGCAGGACCCCAATCCAATCAGAATCGATGCTTGCCTCGGCACGCCTCTCAACGAGCACGGCGAGCCGGTTCCCGCCAAGTGAAAGGCACTTCCGCGCATACCTATTAAAATCAAACATGAAATGGCAAAAAAACTCCGTGTAGGCATTCTCTTCGGCGGGCGTAGCGGCGAACATGAAGTCTCGCTCCTCTCCGCAGCTTCCATTCTCCAGGCCATCGACCGCGAAAAATTTGACGTGGTCCCCATCGGCATCACCAAGGAAGGTCGCTGGCTGGCAGCCACTGACGCGCGCGACCTGCTTGAAGGCAATACAGTCGCCGTTGTCAGGGAACTCCGCGCCGGCGACCCCGAGGCAACCCCCGGTGCCAAGCTCCTTCATGAGGGCATTCCCACCCTGCTCGCGCCAGAGCCCGCCGCCTTGGGAATCACTAAGTCCGGCGTGAGCTCCAGCGCCAACCCCAGCGCCAATCTCGACGTCGTCTTTCCCGTCCTCCACGGCACCTTCGGCGAAGATGGCACCATCCAGGGCCTGTTCGAGCTTGCCGGCATCGCTTACGTCGGTTCCGGCGTCCTCGGCTCCTCGGCCGGCATGGACAAGGACGTGATGAAGCGTCTCTTTGCCCAGGCCAAACTCCCCATCGTCAAGCACGTTACCCTCCTCCGCGCCGACTGGGAAAGGTCCCCCCGCAAGGCCGTCGCGCAGGTTGAAGCGGCGCTCAAATACCCGGTCTTCGTCAAGCCGGCGAACCTCGGCTCCTCCGTCGGCATCAGCAAGGTTCACAACCGCAAGGAACTCGGTCCCGCCCTCACTCTGGCCGCCAAATTCGACCGCAAGCTCGTCATCGAGCAGGGCGTCGGCGGCAAAAGCTCCAAGGCTCGCGAACTCGAAGTCGCCGTCCTCGGCAACGACAACCCCGAGGCCTCTGTCGTCGGCGAAATCATCCCCGGCAAGGAATTCTACGACTACGAAGCAAAATATCTCTCTGAAGGCTCCGTCCCCATCATCCCCGCCAAGCTTACCCGCACCGAAACCAAACAGATCCGTGAAATGGCCGTCGCTGCTTTCCGCGCCTGCGACCTCTCCGGCCTAGCCCGTGTCGACTTCCTCATGGAACCCAATGGACGCCGTCGCATCTTCCTCAATGAGGTCAACACGCTGCCCGGCTTCACCCGCATCAGCATGTACCCCAAGCTCTGGGAAGCCACCGGCATCAACTACCGCAGCCTCATCACCCGCCTCATCGAATTGGCACTGGAGCGCTACCAGGAAAAGTCCCGCACCACCTACAGCAAAGATTAAGGAGCAGGGAACAGGAAACCGCGCCGTGGTGTCTAATAAGTCAGGGATTCAAAAAATGCAGCCAAGCCCGGCGACCCCGACGTTCCCACCAAGTCGAAGCCTAACCCCTACTCCCTACTCCTTATTCCCTGTTCTAGAGGAACCAGCCCCATGACCCTGCTCGACGCTCCAAAGTACGATGAAGTCCGCGAAAAACGCCGCACCACGATTCTCTTCGGCTCCGCGGGCCTGGTGTTCCTCCTCTTTGTAGCCTGGTGGTTGGTGGCTGGCCGCCCCGTCGATTTTCCCTGGCGCTGGAATGCTCATCTCTTCGGCCGTATCACCGTCAACAACTTCTTTGACGCCGTAGAGAAAAACGATCTGCAGAAGGCCTACGGTATCTGGACCCACGACAAGGACTGGCAACAGCATCTGCCGCAGCATGCCGGCTATACCTTTGCCCGTTTCCAGGGCGACTGGAGCCCCTCCAGCCCCGACAACGACTACGGCAACATCCAGAGCCACCGCATCGCCGCCGCCCGCTTTAGAGGCAACGCACTGCTGCTCGGCATCTTCGTCAACGGACGCAAGGCCAAGGCCATCAACCTCATCTTCGATCCGCGCGACAAGACCCTCAATTTTGCGCCGGAAGATGTCCGGTTCCTCGAAGGCCCCGGAGGAATTTCGTAGCCTCCCAATCTTGCTGACGCTTTGAGGTACCGAGCAACCTGAAAGGGGCGGTTTCGCGCGATGGCAACCGTCGGACCCCTATATACAGGGCATGAAAGATCATGGGGACGACTTCTTCGGCGGGCCTGCATCCAACCTGGCAGGAGAACATCATGTCCCCAAGCACGCACAATCCAATCGCCGAGTTGCACAACCTTGCAGAGCACGCGCATGCTTCAGCAGCCGCTGCACATGCCAAAGGAGATCACCTGAGCGCTCACGAACTCAGCAAAAAGGCCCTCGAATACTCGCAGAATGCCTTCAGACATTCCGAGCAACTCGTCGAGCAAGAGAAAAATGACAGCCGCCAAACCGGCAGCTAAAAGCTAAAAACAGCTCTTCAGCTCCGCCAGCGCCTTCTCCAGGCTGGCAGCGTCTTCCACATTCAGCGTCTTTAATCCCGGGTCGATCTGCTTCAGCAGCCCGCACAGCACTTTACCCGGGCCCACCTCAATAAACAACTCCGCCCCGGCATCCTTCAGCGACCGAACGCAATCCACCCACCGCACCGCCCCCGTCACCTGCCGGATCAGTGCGTCTCGCGCCCCTTCGTCCGTCGTCACCAGCCCTCCGGTCACGTTGGCCGCCACCGGAATCCGTGGATCAGCCAGCGCCAGCGCTCCCAGCACCCGCGCAACCTCTTCCTGGGCGGGCTGCATCAGCGCACAGTGGAAAGGCGCGCTCACCGGGAGCATCACAGTCCGCCGTGCGCCCTTGGCTTTAGCCAACGCCGAAGCCTTCTCGACCGCCGCCAGCGATCCTGAAATGACCGTCTGCCCCGGCGAGTTCAAATTGGCCGCAGCCACCGTCAGCCCGGTCTCAGCCGCCGCCTCGCGGCAAGCCTCGGCCACTTGGCCCGCATCCAGTTGCAACACCGCCGCCATCGCCCCCTGCCCGGCAGGAACCGCTAGCTGCATCGCCCTTCCGCGCGCCTTCACCGCCCGCACCGCATCGCCAAACGTCAGCGTGCCGGCAGCCACCTGCGCTGACCACTCGCCTAGCGAATGTCCCGCCGCCAGCGCCGGCTCCACGCCATGCGCGGCCAGCACTCGGGCCGCTGCGATGCTCACCGTCAAAATCGCCGGCTGCGTGTTCTCGGTCAGGCGCAAATCCTCGTCCGGGCCCTCGAAACAGAGCCGCGACAGCGGGAATCCGAGAGCCTCATCGGCCTCTGCAAAGGTCTGTGCTGCAACAGGAAAGCTCTCGGCCAGGTCTCGGCCCATACCAACGGCCTGCGAACCCTGCCCCGGAAAGAGAAAAGCAATTTTTGTGTTCATTCCAGACAGATTCTATCCTGCCGCGCCCGGTTCTGGATCGGCCCGCAAAGCCTGGTGCAGATCAGTTCCAGCGCTTCTTGTCGTCCGAGTCCTCGTCGATCCGCTTTCCGTTGCCGTCAAAGCGCACCGTGCGACCCTGCGAACGCATATAAACCTCAAACTTGCGCGCCGCCCGCCGCCGCTTCCACCGGTAGTAGAAGTTGCGTAGCCCGTACCAGCGCTCGCTCAACCCAAAGGAAACACCCCGCCGAGGTGCCATCTGCACGTAAAGGAGTCCGGCCAGCGCCCCACCCAATTGCGCAAAGGCGTACATCTTCTGGTCCCCGAAGAGCATGGCGATCGAGACCAGGCCATAAATGGCCACCATGTACCGGGCCTTGATCCCGATGGTGAAGAACAGCAGGAATTCCATGTCCCCGTACAGCAGGCCGATGGCCGCCAGCAGCCCGAATATGCCGCCAAAGCACCCATACAACGGAATCTCGGTGAGCTTGAGTCCAAGCGTTCCGCAGACGAGATAAATCGCCGTCGCAGCCGCCGCTGTCCCCAGCACAGAGATGCCATAAAGCCCCATCACCCAGCCCGGGCTGTGCATATTCTCAAGAAACCCAGCCAGGAACCACAGTGAAAGCAGTTCGAACAGCGTTGCGGTAATGCTGAAGTGGATAAAGCTGTAGGTGAACGGTTGCCAGATCCAACCGTGCAGAAATGCCCTGGGCAGAAAGCTCAGGGCTCCGCTAAAGGCGAGAGCCGAGTCCCGGTAAATCATTACCGACACGGCCAGTACAAAGAACGCCGCCAGATTCGCTAGAATCAGTTGCCGCGTGGCGCCTCTGAACTCGGGGAAGGAAAACGGGCTGGAGCCAATCCTGCGCATCGTTACCTCAGAGTAAACGCTGGGGCAGCCAGGTGTCATGGTCTCGTGCAGCCCGTGTGCCCTCTCCACCGCGCCAAACCCCGCTTTTCAGCCATCTCCGCGCCGTCTCTCCGCATCGTAATCGTCGAAGTTAGTCGCGTACTTCCCACCTTCGGGAGCTCCGGCAGTGGTTCTGGCCTCCTGCCTCTTGACCTGAGGGCGGGTCGTCCCTAAAACTAGCGATGTTGCACCGCAATGTTTCTCGATCTCGCAATACGAAATGTCTCAGAAAGTGAGGAGGCTGCCGTGCCCAGCTGCCCTGAATGCGAAAATGAATTAGACGTCGAATTGGATGAAGTCGAAGAAGGCGACGTCGTTGCCTGTGATGAGTGTGGAACCGAATATGAGATTGTCGGCGTCGAGCCGCTGGAATTGGCCCGCGTAGACGACGACCTCGATGAAGATGACGAGCCGTTCGAGGAAAACGAGGAGGAAGAGTGAGGCAAAGAGCAAGAGTTGACCGCACGATTTTGCTGGCCGGCGTGGCCTTTGCCGCCCTGGCCGCAGGAGTGGTTCAAAATGGCTCGCGGAGTGCGTTGATTGCGCCGCCAAGTGCCCAGGCGCAAAACCTGGGTGAGCGCGTAGTCTCCGGAGCCGTGCTCAATGCTGACTCCTCCCCCGTCGTTGGCGCCACCGTCTTCCTCCAGAATCAGAAGACCAAGGCCATCCGCAGCTATACGTCCACCGCCAACGGTCATTACTACTTTGCTCAGGTCAGCATGGTTGGGGACCACGATCTGTGGGCCGCAAAAGACGGCAAGAAGAGCGCAGTCAAGACTGTCAGTTCCTGGGACACGCGCAAGGCCTTCGTCACCGATTTGAAACTAAAGTAGGCCCTCGATCAGCTAATTCCGGCAGGCGTTTCCTGGCAGAAACGCCTGGCACTTGGCCTTATCCCTCAAGCTTCTTTGCCACCAACTCGTTCAGTAGCGCCGGGTTAGCCTGTCCCTTTGAAGCCCGCATCACCTGCCCCACAAAGAACCCCGCCATTGTCTTCTTGCCGGCGCGATACTGCTCCACCTGTTTGGGATTGGCCGCAATCACCTCGTCGATCATCTTCTCGATAGCCGACACATCGGTGAGCTGCTGCGGCTTTTCCCGCTCATAAACCGCTCCAAAATCCTCGCCCTTCTCAAAGCTCACATCCAGCAGTTGCTTCAGTTGTTTCGAGCTGATCTTGTCTTCTTCCAGTAGGTCGGCGGCCTGCACAATCCCCGCCATCGACACTGGCGACTGCTCCTGCTCCAGGTCCAGAGCCTTCAGCCGTCCGCCCACTTCGCTCAGCAGCAGGTTGGCCACGCGGCGCGGACTCTTCGCCGTCCTGGCCGCCGCCTCAAACCGGTCGGCAAACTCCCGAGACGCCGTCAGCGTAGCCGCGTCCTTCGGGTTCAACTCGTACTCGGCAATCATCCGCGCCCGCCGCGCCTCCGGCAGCTCTGGCATCTTCTTGCGCATTTCTTCCTGGAACTCCGCCGACACCAGCAGCGGCGGCAAATCCGGCTCCGGGAAGTAGCGGTAATCGTGCGCCTGCTCCTTTGACCGCATCGAGTAGGTGCGCCCCTCGCCCGCATTCCACAACCGGCTTTCCTGGGTTACGCGCCCGCCGCTCTCGATCACCTCGATCTGCCGCTCGATCTCGTACTCCAGCGCCAGCCGCACAAACCGGAAGCTGTTCACGTTCTTCACTTCCACCTTGGTGCCGAACACGGGCGCGCCCTTCACCCGCACGCTCACGTTGGCGTCGCAGCGCAGCGAACCCTCTTCCATATTGCAGTCGGAGACTGCGGTATACAGCAGGATCTCCTTCATGCGCGTCAGGTACTCGAAAGCCTCGTCCGGCGTGCGGATATCTGGCTCCGAGACGATCTCGGCCAGCGGCGTCCCGCAGCGGTTCAGGTCGAGATACGTGCGCGTGGCGGAGTCGGAGAACCCATCGTGCAGGCTTTTGCCGGCGTCCTCTTCCATGTGCAGCCGCGTAATGCCGATGCGCTTGATCGTCCCATTCGCCGTCGGCACATCGATCCACCCGTTCTCGGCGATCGGCTTGTCGAACTGCGAAATCTGGTAGCCCTTGGGCAGGTCGGGATAGAAGTAGTTCTTGCGCGCAAAAATCGACCGCTCCCGCACCTCGCAGTGCAGCGCCAGCGAGGCCAGCGTCGCAAACTCTACAGCCTTGGCGTTCAGCACCGGCAGCGCCCCCGGTAGTCCCAAACACACCGGGCAAACATTCGTATTCGGCTCCGAACCGAAATGATTCGCGCAACCGCAAAACGCCTTGGAAGCGGTAAGCAATTGCACATGGACTTCAAGCCCAATCACGGGCTCGTACTTGGCCAAAACCTCAGGTGAAAGCGCTGCTGCGGACATATTTGAATTCTAGCGCGACAAGGCCCGCCCCCTACTCAAACCGATACAGGGCCACCTTCTCCGTCCTCACCTGCTTGGGATCGAAGCGCCAGTGCACTCCCTGGTTATCCTCGTCCCCATTCAGCCGTCGTCCCGCAACCCACCTTCCGTCCACAAACGCCCCCTCGTCCACGGCCGCGATTCCCACCTTCGGTCCGCTGTCCGAGCGTGGCTCAAACGTCACTTTGAACCCCTTGCCGACGCCCACAAACTCGTCCTTGCCCGTCATCATCACCAGCCCGAACCCGCTCGACGCCGGCCCGTCGAAGCTGTTGTCCAGCGTCACGTGCAGCGTATGGCCACCCACCGAAAAGTCCACCGACCCCCGCTCGCGGTTCAGCACAAACCCATGTACATCGCCCTTGCTCTGGTGCTCGGCAAGCAGTGGCGCAATCGCGGCAATTGCCTTGTAGCTCTCGCCCAGCGGATCGGTATCGCTGGCCTCGGACTCAATCGCGAACGGCGAAAACCCAAACCCCGCCTCTTCGCCCAGCGCATAGAACACGTTGGCAGCGCCCGCCTCGCCGCCCCGCGTCTCCGGCATGTACAGCGGGTTGCCGTCCCGATGATACCGCCTGCACCATTCCGTAAAATTCGACGCATACAAGTCCGGCGAATAGAAATCCAGCGCGGACCCCGCCGCCTTCCAAACATCCAGAACTCGAGGCTCCGGCCCGCCGCTGGGATACTCGCCCGGAGGCGTCGTCTCGCCCGCCAGCCACGTGTTCACATACATCGGCAGGTTATATTCCGCCTTGCCCTTGGCGGTCACGGCGTGAATAAACCGCGCATAATGCCACGCCATGAAGATCTCATCCGCCCGCTCCGAGTCTCCAAATACCTCAGCCCACGTGCCCGAAGTTCTGTTACCGTTCGCGTCCCACAGGTTCTTCATGTCGGGATAGAGCGACTCCCGGTGCGCCTTCAAATACGCGGTCAGCTCCGCCGGAACCATTCCGGCAAATGCGCGATTCGCGGCCTCCGAGTGATCCCGCGAGTCGCCCAGAACGCCAACCTCATTCTCGATCTGCATCATCACCACGGTGTGTTCGTTCCCGTCCACTGTCTTGATGTGCTTCATCAGCGCCGCAAACGCACGTGCGTCCGCCTCCTGCGTGGCCGCGCCCATCGGGCTCAGAATCTCCACCGGGTTCGAGTGCAATACCTCCCGCGGAAACCGTTTCGCATCCTGCTTTACCCACACCGGCACATAACTCGACAGCCCGTTCTTCCACGACGCCAGCCACAGGAACACGATCTTCTGCTGCGAGGCACGCGCCTGTTCAATCAGCCCATCCACCAGCGCAAAGTCGTAGCTGCCTTCCTTCGGCTCCACCAGTTCCCAACTCAGCGGCGTCACCACCGAGTTCAGGCCCATGGCCTTGAGCTTGGGCCAGATCGGCTTCATGTACTCCAGATTCGACGACGACGAGTTATGCAGTTCCCCCGACAGCATCACGAACGGCTTCCCGTCCACGATCAACTGAGTCGCCGCGCCCCGCTTCTCCAGGTGAGGCGCAGTAGTCGCCTGCGCGGAAAGCACAGCAGTTTGAAAGCAAAGAAACGACAGTAGAATTGGCAGCATGAAAATTCGGTTTCGCATATCGTGAGGGAGTTTAGCACAGAGGTTCCGCATCTCGTTCCATTGCGTACTCGGTCCCGTTTCGGCCCGCCGTCTCGAATCGGCCCATTCGCAAACCTGCCGCAAAGCGCCCGATTGCCCTTGGCCTCACATCGTCGTACTGTTGGAGAGTGGCCGTCCTCTCTGTAGATCTCGCGTTCCGCCGCTGGTCCGATCTGGGCATCGTCGTCCTCAACCGTGAATCGGATCGTGAATCAGAACTCGAACAGCCCGCGCCAATCTCAGCCGACCCCCTCCCCTCCGCACGCACTATCTCCTGCCAGATCATTCCCTCAACCTCCGCAGGCCTCGACGATGGTCCCGTCGACCCCGAAGTCCTCGCCGGCCGCCTCAATCACCTCGCCACCACCCGCGGCATTCGCGTCATGATGCTCGATGGACCCCAGGCCTGGAAGTCCCGTTCAAATGGCCTTGAACACGCGCGCGTCAGCGAGCGCCAACTCAACACCGCCGCCAAAACCGGCCTGCCCGGCATGGTCAAGCCCATCACTTACAGGCCCTTCGCTGAGTTCTGTCTCGATGTCTACGATGCGCTTTGCCGTCGCGGCTGGCGTCGCCTGGACACCAGCGATCGCTCCGCCTCGCTTCAGGACCGTGTGCTGGTCGAGAGCTATCCGTTCGCAGCCTGGAAGTCTCTCGGCCTGCAGCCGCTGCCCTCCAAGCGCCGCGCCAGGGTCAGCGATTTGGCTCAGGCCTACGCCGCCCTCCGCGCCATCATTCCCTTCACCACCAATTGCCCGCCCAACCACGACCAGCTGCAGGCCATCGTCGGCGGCCTCCCCGGCCTGGCTCTTGAAGAGCGCAACACCGCGGCACTCCGCATCGTCGGCAACCCGCCCCGCCGCGAACAGGGCCATTGGCGCGTGGGCTTCATCGTCCTCCCCCTGCCCCCGCACCAGCCCATCACCCCGCGCTGGCTCAACTGAAGCCGACGCGGCTTCTCCGCTTAACTCGCCTTACGTCGGACCGAAATCATACGACCACTTGCCCTTCGCCACCGGCTCCGTCGTTTTCAGCAGAATCCTCCACACGGAGTCTCCCAAATCGTTCCGCAAACGCTCGTCGACGAGATCCTTCTTCTCGACCACCGGCTCCATCTGCGTGGCATCGAACTTCATCAGGCAAGCCTTGCCGCTGACCAACGCCTTCATCGTGATTGTCCCGCCCGCATTCACAGTGGCGAGCCTCGTCGTCATTAGCGAGAGGCTCACCGGAACCGCCCGCTCCAGTTCGAAGTCCTCTTCAATTGTCACTTTGTTGTGTTCGCGATCCAGCGTCACCCTGCGCACCCAACTCTTCACGCCGGCTTCTTTGGGATACGCCGAGGCAATGTTAAACGAGACTGTTGCCCGGTTGTCGTTGCTCTCATACTTGTGATCCGTGGCGCGGAACTCCAGCCCATCGTGCTGCATCACGCCGCCAATCGTCGGCAGGTTGTGATACGCCGACTGCATCGTCCATATCTTGTAGCGGTCCGCGCTGAATGTCTTGGCGTTGTACGTTTCCACGCCCACATCGATCAGCACCGGCTCGCCGTCCATGAATACGATCGGACTGCCCGTATCGTTGTGTGTGTGGCTGCGTCCGTTGTTGGCCGCCAGCACCGCAACATACATTCCGTCCGTCGAGTTCGCCCTCTCGCGTGCCGTCATCAGGCCCAGGCTCGGATACCATGCGTCGCGATTCAACCCTTCGTCCTTGCGTGCCGCGCGAATCTCGCTGGCGCCAAGCACAGCGGGCAGCGTGCGAGACAGGCTGATAAGTACCGAATTCATCGGCCCTTTCAATCCGTCGCCCTGCGCCGTCCAGCCGGCCTTTGCCGCACAGTGCGCGCCAAAGCCCGCCAATTGATCGTCGTGCGCAGCCTTGCCGTAGCGATAGATCAGTTCGCCGTCCGGGCTCAGGTGCATATCTGCGTCGCCATAATTGATGTAGCAGTCGCCTGCGACGTGCGCATTCAAAATGTACCTGCCCATGGCGCCGATAAATGGGTGGTCAAGAATCTGCGTTGAGTTCCCCGTCGCCGATTCCAGCCAACTCAGGCACTCGAACAGGCACAGCGGCGACCGCGTGTAGTAGGTCGGCCCCTCCTCCTCTCCCGCATCCGGCCAGTACTGGTTCAGGTACACATCCACGCTGCGCGCAATCCGCGTCATCTCGTGCAAGCGCACTTTGGGGTCGTCTTCGAGAAGAAGATTCGCCACCAGCAGGTTCGAGTTGATCCAAGGCGTCCAGTTGTTTAGCCGGTGTGGCTTGATTGCATCGCCCAGACCCATCCAGAAGAAGTCGTTGCGTTCCCGCGCCGGCACCAGAATGCGCCGCTCGCACTCCACCGCGATTCGCTTGCCAATCAGCGGTGACACCTGGTCCAGTTGCTCGCCCAGCAGGTAGCGCGTCCACGCCAGTGTCGCTGCCGTCTCGGCGGCAAACAGGTCCACAACCGGCTCGTCCACATCTGCCAGGCCCGCGCCCGCCTTTTGCATGTACATGTGCGCTGAATCGCTCCACGAAGTCTCTTCGCAAATCAGCCAGATTCCATTCGCCACATCGTCGATGAAGCGCCCTTTGCCCTCCATGCACTCGGCCAGCGCCAGCCGCTGCATCTGCGCCCGCCGCCCCCAGTTCTCATTCTGGTCGTGGGTTTGATTGCCGTTGCGCTTGAAGTTCAAGAATGTCGTGGCCAGTTCCGGATTCCAGCCAGTCTTCTGGTCCACCTCGGCCCGCGCCGCAAACGCCGCGCGTATATCGGTGGGAACGGCCTCCCACGGTCCGCGTTCTTTGTACTTCGGAAACGGATGCCAATCCTTCGCTGAAACCAGCTTGCTGGCCAGAAACGGCTCCGGGTAAGTGGTGCTTAGCAAATCCTGCGGCGTTCGCAGCGCCGCGTTCTGTTGCCCTGCGTTTGCCATAAAATTCTCCCTCGATCCCAATCGGTTCATTCAAGCGTTCCAGTCTCTCGACGAACGGGTGCCCAGGCCTCGATTCTGAGACCTGGGCACCCACCAATCGTGTCTTCAGGGTCTTAAGCCGGCCCAAATTCATACGACCATTTGCCGCTCACCGCCGGCTGTTTTGAATTCAGCAGGACCCTGTAAATCTGATCCCCCCAATTCTCCCGCAGCCCTTCATCTTCCAGCTTGATCGTCTCCACCTTGGGCTCAATCTGCGCAGCGTCGAACTTCAGCTTGCAGTCCGCGCCATTGCCGGTCGCGAGCTTCAGCGTAAGACTTCCGCCTGCGTTCACCGTCGCCGTCCTCTGCGTCATCAATGACAGGCTCACCGGCACTGCGCGCTCCAGTTCGAAGTTCTCTTCCACCGCGATCTTGTTGCGCTTCCGGTCCAGCGTCACCGTGCGCACCCAGCTCTTCACCCCGGCTTCTTTTGGATACGCAGCCGCTATGTTGAACGAGAACACGGCCAGCTCATCGTCGCTCTCATGCTTCAGATCGGTCGCCTTGAAGTGGCTGCCGTTCTGCTGCATCACCCCGCCAATCGTGGGCAGGTTGTGGTACGCCGATTGCATCGTCCAGATCTTGTAGCGATCGGCGCTGAAGGTCTTCGCCGTGTACGCCTCTACGCCCACATCGATCGTCACCGGCTTTCCATCCAGGTAAAGGATGTAGCTGCCCGTGTCGTTATGGCTGTGGCTGCGGCCGTTGTTCGCCGCCAGCACTGCGAAGTACATCCCATCCGGCACCCCGGCTTTCACCCGCGCCGTCGCCAGTCCCAGGCTCGGATAATACGAGTCCCTCAGCAGCCCCTGTTCCTGCTTGGCGCTGCGAATCTCGTTCGCGTCCAGCACTCCCGGCAAAGCCCGCGACATGCTCACCAGGCTCTCGTCCAGCACGTGCTTCAGGCCTTCGCCCGTTGCTGTCCAGCCGCTCTTGGCCGCACAATAAGCGCCAAAGCTCATGAGTTGCTCGTCGTGAACCGCCTTGCCATAGCGATACAGCAGATCGCCGTCCGGAGCCGCATGGATGTGCGCGTCGCCGTAGTCGATATAGTCGTCGCCCGCCACGTGCGCATTCAAAATGTATCTCGCGATCGAGTCGATAAACGGATTTGCGAAGATCCCCGTCGAGTTCCCCGTTGCCGACTCCAGCATACTCACGCATTCGAAGTAGCACATCGGCGACACGCTAAAGTAGCCCGCCCCTTCTTCCTCTCCGCCATCCGGCCAGTACTCGTTTAGATAGGCGTCCATGCTCCGGTTGATCCGCGTAATCTCGAGCACGCGTAGCTTCTGGTCTTGTTCCAGAATCAGGTTGGCCACCATCAGGTTTGAGTTGATCCAGGGGGTCCAGTTGTTCAGCCGGCCTCCGTGTCCGTTCAGGCCCATCCAGCCAAAGTCGTCCCGCTCCCGCGCCGGCTTCAGAATGCGCCGTTCCGTCTCCAGCACAATCCGCTTGTTGATCAGCGGAGACACTGTCTCCAGTTGATCGCCCACCAGGTATTTGGTCCACGCCACCAGTTGCGCCGTAGCCGCGGCAAACAGGTCGATAATCGGCTCGGTCACGTCCGCCAATCCCACCCCGGCCTTCTGCATTGCCAGGTGCGCAGAAACGCCCCAGAAGCTCTCCTCGCAAATCAGCCAGATGCCGTTGGCAATATCGTCCAGAAACCGGCCTTTGCCTTCCATGCACTCGGCCAGCACCAAGTGCATCACCATCGCGCGCCGCCCAAAGCTGTCCGCCTCAAAACGCGAGCGGTTTCCGTTGCGCTTGAAGTCCAGGGAATTGGTAGCCAGAAAGGCCCGCCAGCCTTTCTTCTGGTCGGCCTCGGCCTTGGCGATAAACGCCGCGCGGATATCCGCCGGAATCGCTTCCCACGGCCCCCGCTCGCTGCACTTCGCATACGGATGCCATTGCCCCGGAGCCACCAGCTTGCTCTCCAGAAACGCCTCTGTGTAAGTAGTACTCAAGAGATCCTGTGGCGCCCCGCTCGGAGCGGCGTTCTGCCCGCCCATCGACAAGGCTCCCATCGAGTGAAGAAGTTTGTGCTGTCCAGCCAAGGCAAGGCTACCTGCAAGAAAATTGCGACGATTCATGAATGTTTCCTCTCATCTTGTTTTTTCAAATGCTCGCATACCGCTCCGAGCCCCATCCTTGCGACGCTCTTTGTCGCAAGCACGAGGCAGCAAGAGCTCCACCCAACCAGTTTCATATTCTCAATTTGAGTGAACAACTTGATCGCGCAAAATAGTTCAGAGCGCGCGCGCCAACGGCAATGTGGCCGCCGCAAGTATACCGCCGCTTCCGTCTCCCCTATTTCTTTTTGAGCGCCATCAGCTCCACCGCCTTTTGTGCGATGTGTTCGGCGCTCACCTCCAGCTCTTTCACCAGTTCCCACGGCGCGCCCGAGTCGCCAAAGCGATCCTTCACGCCGATTGCCCCGGTAATCACCGGCACCCCGTAGAGCAGAGGGCTCTCGGTGATCAGCGAACTCACCCGCCACGCAAGCGCGCCAATCTGATGCTCTTCCGCCGTCACCACCACACCCGTCTCCCGCGCCGCGCGCACCACGGCCTCACCATCGATCGGTTTCAGCGTATGCATGTTCACCACCCGCGTCTCGTAGCCGTAGTCGAGTTTGAGAATCCGCGCCGCGCGCATCGCCTCTGGAACCATCGGCCCGCACGCGACAATGCTCAAATCTTCACCCTCGTCTACATACCCCACCGCCAGCCGCGTCTCGAACGCCCCGGCGAAATTGGCCGCCTCGCCGCGCAGCCGAATCACGTTCGCCTTTCCAAACACAAACGGCGTCTCCTCGTCCGTAACAACGGGCGTAGCCTCGCGCGCAAACCGGATATACTTCGGCCCCTTGTGCTCCAGCAGCAGATACTGCGTGGCCTTGCGCGTCTCCACCGCATCGCACGGCGCAACCACGCACATATTCGGCAACCCCTGCATCGCAAACAAATCCTCGAGCGCCTGGTGTGTCGCGCCGTCCGGGCCAACTGAAACCCCCGCGTGCGCACCGGCAATCATCACGTTCAGATTCCCGTAGCAAACCGACACCCGCACCTGGTCCAGATTGCGCGCCGCTGAGAAAGTGGCATACGAGCCCAGCACCGGCAGCTTGCCTTCTCTCGCCATACCCGCAGCCGCCGCGGTTGCCGATTGCTCGGCGATCCCCATGCTGATCCACCGCTTCGCCCGCTCCGGCTTGCCCGCATAAAAGTCGGCAATCGTAATCGAGCCGGAGATGTCCAGCCCCAGGCAAACTACGCGTTCATCGCCGCCGTTCTCGGCCAGCGCTTTGCCGAAGCCCTTCCGCGTCGGCTCCATCTTCACCTTCATCGTGTCGCCCGAATTCCACCAGTAGTCGCGTGAAAACTTCGGCATCTTGGCTTCGAGTTTGCGGTCAACCTCCGCTTGATAATTCCTCGCTTTCTCCAGCAACCGCTCCACCGGTATGCGCTCGCTCAAACCAAGTTCAATCAGTGCGGCATCCAGTTCCGCCCGGTTCGGCGTCTTCCCGTGCCAGCCCGCCTGGTTCTCCATAAAGCTCACGCCCTTGCCCTTCACCGTATCGGCAAGGATTACAACCGGTTTGCCTTTCACCTCTCTCGCCTTGGCCAGCGCCTCCACCACCTGCTTCATGTCGTGCCCGTCGATGCGCAGAACCTCCCAGCCGAAGCTCGCGTACTTGTCCCCCAGCGGCTCCACCTGCATCACGTCCTTCACCCACCCGTCGATTTGCAGCCGATTGCAATCGATGATTGCGATGATGTTGTCCAGGTGGAAGTGCCCGGCCTCCATCACTGCTTCCCAAACCTGCCCTTCCTGCTGTTCCCCATCGCCCATCATGCAGAAGATTTTGTGCTGCTTGCTGTCGATCCTCGCCGCCAGCGCCATGCCCACGGCGATGCTCAGTCCCTGCCCCAGCGAGCCGCTTGAAACCTCCACTCCCGGCAGCTTCAGCCAGTGCGGATGCCCCTGAAAAGGAGAACTCAGTTTGCGCAGCTTCACCGTGTCGTCCAGGGAGCAAAACCCCGCAATGCCTAGTCCCATGTACAGAGCGGGTGCCTTGTGCCCAGCGGACCAAATGATGCGGTCGCGATCAGGCCACGACGGGTTCTTCGGATCGTGATTCGCGGCATGCAAATAGAGCGCGGCAACCAGATCCATGATCGACAGCGTACCCCCGGCATGACCCGAGCCCGCCGCGCAAAGCGCCACCAGATCGTAACCCCGCATCACGTTGGCTGCATCCCGCAAATCCTCTATCGAATAACTCCGCCGTACCTCGCCGCTCCCAGAATCCTTCAAGGCCATGACCATCTCCTTTGCGCTCTGCTACTTCAACCCCGCAATAATTTATGGGTGCCCCAGGTCCCGCTTCTGGGACCTGGGAAGTAAACTCCCCAGGTTATGCCGGGTGCCCCATCCTTGCGGTTTTTCTACCGCAAGGGTGGGATAGAAACACACCCAATCCCGGGCGCCCACTCTCACCATCAAACTCAATGAACGTTCTCCTCCGCCCACCGCTCAATCCGCCTCAGGGCTTCTTCCAGATTCTTCATCGAGTTAGCCACGCTAAAGCGCACATACCCCTCGCCAAACTCGCCAAACGACGTCCCCGACAGCGCCGCCACCCCAGTTTGCTCCAGCAGCGCATCGGCCAGCGCCTTCGATTTCCATCCCGTCTTAGTAATGTTCGGGAACACGTAAAATGCTCCCTTGGGCATACGGCAACTGAACCCTTTGATCCGGTTCAGCCCCGCCACAAACACCTCAGACCGCCACTGAAACTCGCAGCGCATCTGCTCCACCGGGGTCTGATCGCCCCGCAGTGCCTCAATGCCTGCCACCTGCGTAAAGCTCGCCGTGCACGAATTCGAGTTCGTCATCAGCCGCGTGATCTGCGTTGCCAGGTCTGCCCGCATCACTCCGTAGCCAATCCGCCAGCCCGTCATCGCATAGGTCTTTGAGAAGCCGTCCAGAAGAATCGTCCGCTGTTGCATCCCGGGAATCGACATGATCGAAAATGGCTTCCCTTCAAACTGCAGCCGGCTGTAAATCTCGTCTGAAAGCACCATGATGTTCCGGTCGCCAATGGCCTTGGCCACCTGCTCAATGTCCTCGCGCGGCAGCACGCCACCGGTCGGGTTCTGCGGAGAATTCAAAATAATCAGTCGGGTCCGGTCTGTAATCAGTGGCGCCAACTCGTCCACATCCATTGCGAAATCGCGTTCTTCATGCAACTGGATAGGAACGGCCTTGCCGCCCACATAATTGATCATCGACTCGTAAATAGGAAATCCAGGATTCGGATAGATCACCTCATCCCCTTCATCGATCAAGGCCAGCATCGAGAAAAACATGATAGGCTTGCCGCCCGGCACAACCACCACTTCGTCCGTCGAAACCTTCACCCCGCGGGTGCGGCTTACATACTCGGCAATCGCTTCGCGCAATTCCGGCAGTCCCGCGGACGGCCCGTAGTGCGTCCATCCCTTCCGCAGCGCATACACGGCCTCTTCCACAATGTTGGCCGGGGTGTCGAAATCGGGCTCGCCGATCTCCAGATGGATAATGCTCTTGCCCTGCCGCTCCAGAGCCTTCGCCTTGCTCAGAACCTCAAAGGCGGTTTCCGTTCCCAACCGCGACATGCGGCTCGCTAAACGCAATTCGTGCTCAATAGCTCCTGCGATCATGACTCACGCTCCAATGCACTGCCAAAAGCTGTGAGTGAATGAAACTGTAACTTCCCTGCGGGCTCTTGGCCGCGAGAATTATACAGAGATTTAGCAATGCCGCAACGTGATGCACGGACCCCAGCAAAATATCGAAAAATCCAAGGTAATCAACCCCCCTGCTTCAAGCACGTCTGCTCCCAGATCCGAACCATCAGATCCCCGCCGGCATGCCGAAAAGCCGCCCCCAGCGTCTCCGATAGATCCGGCAACTGAATACTGTTCGGGTGCCCCATCCATTCCCGAGTATTCTGCGGGAATGGGTGGGAAGAAGATGCCATTGTTTTCTTGCCGGATCAAAAAGCAACCTCCAGGGCCCGCGCGTCTGTCGCTATCTTCCTGTAACGATCTTCTGATTCACGACACTTACATCTCGTCACCGCTTTTCTTGCCTGGTGATATAAATCACATCGACTCGTGCCCTCTGATACATCTTCGCGTTTATATTGGTGGCAACCTGTCGGGTACGAGGTGAGTGTCATGTCGGAGTCTGTCTCAAGCCGATGGTCCCGTCCGGCCGTCATCCTCGTCGCCACCGACCTGAGCGACTTGGAGCGGCTCATGCCGTTTGCCCTCGAACAGGCATCGCAAACCGGTGCACGTCTCATCCTGCTGCACGCCATCGCCACCGCTACGGCCATGTCCGTCGATGCCGTCGGTATGCCCTATTACGACCCGGCAGGAGCCCTCGAATTTGCTGAGAAGGCGATCATTCCCTGGTGCGAAACCGCTCGCCGTCGCAACATCCCCTGCGATGCCCTGGTTCGCGAAGGCCAGGCTACTCAGCAAATCGCCGCCGCTGCCCGCCAGTTTAAGGCGGACCGCGTCCTTCTCGGTACCCGGAGCCGGAGCAAGCTAGGCAAGTTGCTCCTCGGTTCCGTGGCAGAACAAGTGCTGCGCTCGGTCAATCTCCCGGTCCTTACCGTGGGTCCCGAGGCTCATCTCCCGGTGGAACCCAGTGGCGATCAACGTGTCGTCCTGCACGCCACCACTCTCAGAGAGACCTCTCGCCCGAGCGCTGCGCTTGCCTGTCAAATTGCCTCCAGCCAAAACGCAAAACTTGTCCTGCTCCACGTCCTGCCCCCCATGGACGAAATGCAGCTCAAGGGCCTGCCCACCGGATTCGACTCCACCGCCATGCAGGAACTGCGCATCCTGGCCCAGCAAACCGGAGCCGGTTGCTGTCTCAACATTGAGCCCGTCGTCGTCCACGGCAACCCTTCCATTGAGATCCTTTCTGAGGCATCTGACCGCAAGGCAAGTCTCATCGTACTCGGCGCAACCCAGCGCTCGGCCTTTGAGAACCTCACCCGCGACCGTACCGTCTACCGCGTCCTGGCCCATGCCCGCTGCCCCGTCCTCAGCCTCCGCGAGTCCTCCGTCTCCACCCCCGACGAAGTCCCCGCGCCAGCCGCGACAGCCCGCCATCGATAACCAATCCATCCATAGCCCAATGCCTGAAAACATCTAGCCAAGGTTGTGCTGCAAGATCTGCTCGTCAGTATCACCGCGAATGTGACTGACGTCACTGCATATTGTGCGGAGGCTTTTGTCTATTTATGCACTCAGGGCGGATGATCCGCGCGCTGGATGTCTCGCGATCGTGCCCCCAGGGCTCTGTCTCTTCCCGGCAGACAGATTGCGCGCTCGCTTGGAGGAACCAGTCAAAGCCGCGGTAGCGCGACTCTCCCAGCAAAGCCCCTTGCCCTGACTTGGAATTGGGCCCCTCGACAAGCCATGTTTCTTGCATTCGATGCCGAACATGAGCTTACTTGTGAACCGGATCCGTGATGCAGGATTCCGCCAATTCGCTCGTCCCCGCGTCACGACGACAACCTGCGAAGAAAGCGAGGTAATGAGCACATGTCAGTCAAAGCTCTCTGTGTTGGTATCAACTTTTACAAGAATTATCCGGCATCCACATTGCATGGGTGTGTGAACGACGCAAACGACATGGCGTCGATTCTCAAGACATACCTTGGCTTCAAGGATTCAGACATAACCATCCTCACCGACGCTCAAGCCACTAAGCAGAACATCATGAGCAATCTGCAGTCGATGGTGGCCTCTGCCAAAGCCGGAAAACTCTCCTATATCGTCTTCAGCATGTCCAGCCACGGAACGCAGGTTCCGGACTTGAACGGCGACGAATCCGACAACGTGGATGAAGCGTTTTGTCCGCACGACTTGGCCCAGGCTGGCAATCAGTGGGACCGCAACCACGTCATCGTCGACGACGAACTTCATGACCTGTTTGTAACCTTGCCGTCCAACGTGCTGCTTGAAGTCTACCTCGACACGTGTCACAGTGGCACGGGCCTCAAGGCACTTGATTTAATGGTCGATCGCGAACCCAAGTTCATCCCTCCGCCGTCTTATGAGGCGCTCCTTGAGGTTGAACGACGCAAGCCGCGCGGCCTGGTACGGCGGAATTTGGAAAAAGGCATCGTTCACCACATCCTCTGGGCGGGGTGCCGCGCCGATCAAACCAGCGCCGATGCAAACATCGCAGGAACCTACCATGGCGCATTTACCTATTACTTCTGCAAAGAGATGCGCGCTTGCAACAATACTCTGTCGCGTTCGGCGGTGCTCCAGAAGCTCAGGGCGGATTTGGTTGCCGGACATTTCAGCCAGGTTCCGCAACTCGAGTGCGAGGCAACAGTGCGCACCGTCGCGCCCAAACCGGTTCATGAACTGGCACATGCGTAATTCTGTTTTTCGCAACCAGGCCGGGAGAGACGACTCGGTCTCGACAAATCAACTCTTCACCGTCCCGTCCCGCAGAACCTCGCGGGACGGGACATCTGTTTCTGTCACAGCCTCCCCGGCATTTTCATCCCGGCATAAATCAGCCCACCCCGCAACCCGCCTCATATCGCACCGATTCTGCCAGTAAAGGGGATGATTTGAAAGGGCGTGGCCGGGGTACCCTCTCGGTCGCTGCGCCGCAAATGGTTGAAGATGTACGCGGCCTTCACAGGCTGCGGAGAAACTCGAACCGGAGGGAGGCGGGGGTTTTAACCCCCGCATAAAGCCAGCAGAATAAATCGGGCCTTTAGCCCCGGAGGGACGAACTTCCGGCCTTTCGCGTCCGATCAGGCCTTCTTCCGGAGCCTCTTCGGCCCCTGATGCATCTCTATCAGGGGCGTCAACTCAAATTCAGGCCAATTTCCTCAGCCTCCCAAGGACCACATCTAGTTCTGTGTGATTGCGATAAGTTGGAAGCCGTATTTTTTCGCCTGCTGCAGGAGCTTTTGTTGGAGCCTGTGTTGGTTTTGTATTTCCTGCTGT
>Ga0114951_10001025_pt1 | contig 36494 bp, 41 predicted proteins | sample AM7aDNAmetaG_FD_88677 | JGI IMG/M metagenome (GOLD analysis project Ga0114951, IMG submission 88677) | Freshwater microbial communities from Finland to study Microbial Dark Matter (Phase II) - AM7a DNA metaG | ecosystem: Environmental > Aquatic > Freshwater > Lake | place: Finland: Lake Alinen... | reverse complement strand
CGTCTCATAAATTTATTTTGTTATGCACAAATTATTTTCTGTGCAGAGTTGTTTTGAAACTTCGACCCTTTTGAAATTATCTTTTTTTCCCAACAAACCGGTTTTGGCTCCAATTTGCGAAAGGTTTCCTTCGGAATTTGCCAGACCCAGTTGGATGGATTTTATAATATCTTTGTTAAATCTGATATATCCCGATAAAAATCCTGCGGCAAAAGAATCACCGGCGCCGGTCGTGTCAACAATTTTTCGGTCTTCATTGGGCAACGCCGAATATAAATATTCTCCATCGGAAACACTCACGCCTTCCCCTCCTTTTGTCATAACCGCAATTCCGCAAACAAGCTCGTCTAATTTTTTAAAAATTTCTTTTTCGTTTTCATACGGAATTTTTGTAAGAATAGAAGCTTCTTCTTGGTTTAAAAATAAAATATCAATTTTACAAAAAATATTTTTTAATTTTTCTTCCGGCAACATCAGTTGCTGTTTTGACGGATTGCACGCAATTTTCATTTTATTTTTATGGGCAAAATCCACAATTTCTGCAAATTCGTCGCACAATGAACCCGACAATGGCGCCAAGTAAATCCATTTTGCTTTTATTTTTTTCCAAGGAATATCTTTTTTTTCAAGCATATCCGAAGCCCCCCTGTAAACAAGAATTGTCCTATCTTCTCCGGTATTAGAGATCACGACAGAAGCATTGGTGTGCTTCTCTTTTTTCTTCACAACAAATCTCGTATCAATTTTTAAATGCTTCAACTCTTTCACAATTTCCAATCCCGAAATATCTGCCCCAATTGCTCCACAAAAAGCTGTTTTAAACCCCTGTTTAGCAAAAGTTGCCGCAACATTCGTTCCACCCCCGCCCGAAGCAAAAATAATATCTTCCACATCCACTTTAGACCCCAAAGCCAAGCAAAGCCCCTCCCCAGTCAAAAAATCCTTTTCATCCTTCAAAATTTTAAATGCCTTGGATTTCACATGAATATCCTGCGCCGCCGACCCAAAAGTTATAATATCGTACATAGTAATTTTTAAATTATCTCCAGTTGCCTGGAATTAACTCCTTTAACTTAATTTTTTTATCTTCGCTAATAATCACATCGCAATTTTCAAAATTAAATTTGTTTATTTGTCTCAGAAGCTCTCTGCACCTACCACACGGGAACCAAACCATTTTATCGCTACCAACAGCAACTATTGTTTTTATTTCTGTTTCGTCAGAGTGAGCAGTTAAATCAGCGACTGCAGAATGCTCTGCACAAAAACCAATCCCACAACATAAATGCATTGAAACCCCCGAAAAAGTTTTACCAGATCTTGTCATCAACGCACAGCCAACCTCTTTTATCGCTCCACCAGGAACTTCAGTCGGATTAACCAAAGACCTGGCAGTATCAATCAATTTTTTGTCCTCCTCCTTCAAATTAATTTCATCAAACATATTATTTATTTTTATTATTAAGCGATGCCGACGACGGAGTAAAAAGTAAAGCTTCTTTTTCCAACTCTTTTTCGTCTTCGTTTAATTTTACTATTGTCGCGTCAAGCAAATTGTCTAACAAAAAATGTGCCTTATATGCTTTCTTTGCTGTTGCAAACATGGATGTATCCATTGCCTCCCTATCTTGTTTTTTAATTTTTCTCAACCTCTTTTTTCTGTTTTCAATTAACCTTTCAACTATTATTTTATAACCGCTATCGTCCTGCAACAAATTTTTGTTCACATTGGATATTTTATCTCTTCCTACCTTCAAAGTTTTTATTATCTCATCGTATTTAAAATTACCAGATAAAAGAACGGCTATTTCAATTCTTCTCATAAGATTGGCAATTTCGTCAGCGCTCAGTAAACTTTTTACAAAAAATCTAACCTCACTTCTGTCTTTCAATGAATCTATCATATCATAAAATTCCCCGATCATCTGAATCCTATTTTCCTTTGGTAAACTGTTCAAATGAAAAGTCGTCATTAATTTTAGTCCTGTGGTTCGGACTACGGGACTATTTTACTTTGCTTATTTTTTTAATTATTTTTGTTGTAATTTTTTCTCGGTTTCGGCGATGGCGATTTTGGTTTTTAGGACGGAATCGGGATTTAACGAAATTGACTCAATTCCTTTCTCAACCAAAAATTGGGCAAAGTCCGGGAAATCGCTTGGGCCCTGTCCGCAGATACCGATGTATTTATTGTTATTTTGGCATACTTTTATGGCTTCTTCAATAAGCTCTTTAACTGCTTCGTTTTTTTCGTTTCCAATGTAAGACAATTGTCCATTATCTCTGTCTAAGCCCAAAGTCAATTGAGTTAAATCGTTAGAGCCAATAGAAAATCCGTCAAATATTTCCAAAAACTTTTCAGCCAAAATGACATTTGCCGGAATTTCGCACATAACATAAACCTTAAGCCCGCCCTCTCCCTGTTTTAAACCATTTTCAGCTAAAATTTGCACAACTTTTCGGCCTTCGTCTAAAGTCCTGCAAAATGGAACCATTGGAATAATATTTGTTAAACCAAATTCTTCTCTCACTTTTTTCATTGCTTTGCATTCCAAAACAAAAGCATCTTTAAATTTTGGGTCATAATATCTTGAAGCTCCCCTAAATCCAATCATTGGATTTTCTTCCTCGGGCTCGTAAGCTTCTCCGCCAACCAGCGAACGATACTCATTGGTTTTAAAATCCGAAAATCGCACAATAACCGGCTTTGGATAAAACGCCGCACAGATTGTTCCGATTCCTTCGGATAATTTATCAATATAAAACTGAACTTTGTCTTCATAACCCAGAGTCAGCGCATCTATTTTCTTTTTTAGTGCAGGTTTTAATGTTTTATAATTTATAAGAGCGTTTGGATGAACTTTAACATTATTTAAAATAATAAATTCTTCACGAGCTAAACCAACTCCATCATTTGGAATAAAACTCAAATTAAACGCATTTGACGGCTCGCCAACATTCATACAAATTTTTGTTTTTGTTGGCGCAATATTTGAAATGTCTGTTTTTTTAATTTCAAACGGAATAATTCCTTCGTAGACTTTTCCTTCTTCTCCTTGCGAGCAATCAATCGTCACATCTTGCCCTGCTTTTAAAACTTTTGTCCCATTATTTGTCCCAACAATAACCGGCACGCCCAATTCCCTTCCCACAATTGCCGCGTGACATGTCCTACCCCCCTGATCTGTAACAATTGCACTGGCCAATTTCATTGCCGGTACCCAGTCAGGATCAGTTGCTTTTGTAACCAAAACTTCTCCCTTTTTAAATTTCTCAATATCTTTTACACTCAAAATTTTATTTACTTTTCCGGAACCAATTTTACTTCCCACGCTCATACCAGCTGCGACAATTTTCAATTTTAAATTTTCAATTTTCAATACGTAATTTTCCAGGACTTTTAAATTTTTTCTGCTTGTAACCGTTTCTGGCCTTGCCTGCACAATAAAAAGTTTTCCATCTCTGCCGTCTTTTGCCCACTCCATATCCATTGATTTTCCATAATGCTCTTCAATAATTCCGGACCATTTTGCATAAGTTAAAATTTCTTCATTTGTTAAAACAAAATTTTCTCTTTCTTTTTTTGTTGTATTTATATTTTTAACCGGTGTTTTAGGATTATTTGTGTAAATCATTTTCACTAATTTACTTCCAACTTTTTTTTCAATTATTGGTTTGAATCCTTTTTTTAAGGTTGTTTCAAAAACATAATATTGGTCGGGTTCAACAGTTCCCTGCACAACATTTTCTCCCAGGCCATAACTTGCGTTTATTAAAACAACGTCACCAAAACCAGACTCGGTATCGCACGAAAACATAACTCCCGACGCCCCCAAATCACTTCGCACCATTTTTTGAATTCCTGCCGACAGGCCAACTTTTGTATGTGAAAAACCCATTTGTTGCCTGTAAACAATTGCTCTGTCAGTAAAAAGCGAAGCAAAACATTTTTTCAAAGCCAACAAGACGTTTTCGGGCCCCACAATATTTAAATAAGTTTCTTGTTGTCCGGCAAAAGAAGCTCCGGGCAAATCTTCGGCTGTTGCAGAAGAACGCACCGCCACATCAGTTTCTGGAAGCCCATAGCGTTCAGATAATTTTTTGTATGCTGCAACAACGTCATTTGCAAAATCCTGCGGAAACGGCGTCGCCACAATCATTTCCCGCACCTGCTTTCCCCTTACCGCCAAATCTTTTAAATTTTGTACTTCCAAACCTTTTAAAATTTCTTCAATTTTTTTATCCAATCCGGTTGTTTCCAAAAAATAAAAATAAGCTTCTGCAGTTGTTGCAAATCCATAAGGCACATTCACCCCTTGCGGAACAACAGCTTTTGTCATTTCCCCCAGCGAAGCATTCTTTCCGCCCACTTTTGGCACATCTTCAATTGTTATTTCATCAAACCAAAGTATATTTTTCATGATTTTATATTTTTAATTTTTTGGGCAATTGCCAACTCTTCGTCGGTTTCAATTGCCAGCACTTTTGTTTTTTTGCCTGGGCCCCGAGGGGTCAAAATATCCAAATTTTTACAAACCATATTTCTAATTTTTGCGGAACCCGAACCAATTGAGCCGGTAAAAACTAAAACATCACATCCTCCCAAAATTGCAAAATAGCTTCCAATATATTTTTTTATTGAATAAACAAAAACGTCCAAAGCAAGTTTTGATTTTTTATCTCCCGACTTTATTTTTTCTAAAACCCTCAACATATCCCCCTCTCCGCAAATTCCTTTTACTCCGGATTCTTTGTTTAAAATTTCATTTGTTTTTTCCAGACCAATTTTTTGTGCCATTTCCAAAACAATTCCAAAATCCATATCTCCCGCGCGCGTCATCATAACCAATCCCTGCATTGGAGTAAAACCCATTGAAGTGTCAACTGCCCGGCCATTTTTAATTGCAGTAATACTCGCCCCTCCGCCCAAATGTACTGTAATTACTTTTTTATATTTTTTATTTTTCTCTAATGTTTTTTTAAAAACATATTCGTGTGAAATTCCGTGAAATCCATATTTTCTATATCCAAATTCTTGAACAATTTTTTCCGACAAGGCATAAGTATAAGCAACTTCCGGCAAATCTCTAAAAAATTCCGTATCAAAAACAGCAAACTGTGAAATATCGCCAAAAACATTCTGACAAGTTTTTATTCCCAAAACATTAAACGGATTATGCAATGGCGCCAAATAATTCAAGAGCTCAAGTTTTTTTACAACATCATCTGTAATTTTTATTGGCTCACAAAACAAATTCTTCCCATGCACAACCCGATGTCCTATTTTAGAAATTGTGAAGTCCGACTTCACAATTTTATTTAATTCTTCTTCTAAAATTTTCTCAAAATCTTTTGAATCCAAAACCTCCCGCCGGCCCTCTTTAACAGCTTTTAACTTGGCATCAAATACTTTCCACTTTATAGACTGCGAACCGCAATTCAGAATGAGTATCATAAAATTTTTCCTTCGCCGATTTTGTTGATTCCGGCGGCGTTGCCTTCGTCGGTGTCTAAATGCAAACATAGTTTATAATCGTCTTTTATTCTTACCGGAATATTTTCAAAAACAACCGAACGTTCTCCTTCCACCTTAACAGCAATTTTGTCCCCATTTTTAATGCCCAATTTGTCTGCCTCGCTTGTCGCACAATGAATATGGCGCAAAGCAACAATTAACCCTTCGGCCAGTTCCACAACCCCTTTTGGCTCAACCAGTGTGATGGGGCTTGTTCCGTTCAGGTCTCCCGAAAGCCGTAAAGGCGGATTAACCCCCAAAGCAAAAGCATCTGTCCGCGAAATCTCCACCTGCGTTTGCCCACGTGTGGGCCCCACTATTCTCACATTCTCAAGAATGCGAGCCCCACATTTTACAGCCACAGTTTCCTCGCAAGCAAAATCCGAAGGCATCGAAAGCTGTTTCATTTTTTTCAATTCATACCCCTCGCCAAATAATTTTTCCAAATCCCCTTCCGCCAAATGGCAATGCCGTGCCGAAACCTCAACCGGAATTTTAAAATTGTTCTTCATATTGCATAATTATACCATCTTTCAAATTCCAACCGCAACTCTTGACAAGGATTAAGGTATATGCTATAGTTAATCCAGTACAGGAAGTCCTGACCTTATCAGGATGCAATTCTTAGGGGAAGCTCCTAAGCGCTTGGCAAGCGGCCACAGTCCAAAACTTAGGGTGTAAAAGCCCGCTTTTCCTGAAAGGGAAAAACATGAAGACCATCATTTCTATCGTTGCCGTTCTGTTCACCTTGATCATCGCCGGTTGTGGCGACAAGGTCGACAAGAAAGACTACGACGCCATGAAGGCCCAAGTCGCCGAGGCCAACAAGGCCGCCACGGAGGCGCGACAAGCCGCGTGGGAAGCCAGCGAACCGGCCAACTCGATCGGCCACAAGCATGTCCTGAAGTTGCTGGACGCCGCGGGGGAAGCGGCAAAGTCCGGAACGGACTGCAAGTTTCCGCTGAAGACGAAGGTGGACTTCGGTAAGCATGGGGTTATCGAAGAGACCATCGACGTCGAAATCGGCCCCCACATGACTAAAGAGGTGGAGGCGAAGATGCAGGATGCTGCGTTCGCCCACCAGGATAAAGCCGATACGGCTCGATCCACCCGGGAAAAGGAAGCGAGCGACACCGCCTACGCTCGGAAGGTCGCGGAGGCCCAGGCGATGTGGGCCCGCGAGGACAAGGTCAAGGAATATGACCTCAAGCATCCTAAGCCGGAGAAAAAAACGACGATCCGCGGGAAGAATTTCAAGGGGGTAACCGACAAAGAGGGTCGGACCAATTACACCTACGATGAAGTCACCGAGGAGAAGTAGGTCGCGTTAAATCGCGGCAGGAAACAAAAGGCCTGGTTATCTCAATTAAATGAGAAACCAGGCCTCTTTCGTTGCAAAATTTATAATTTATAACGTCGCGTTCTGATTTCCCAAGCAAACCTGATGCTCGGCGTCCCACAATAAATAAGTTGATAGCAAATAATCTTTTGAGTTGCCATACGCTACTTTCGCCGCATTTCTTGCGAAAATTTCTCTTGATTTGTTGTGGCAATCTTTTGCGGTGTGGCCTTTTAGCAAGGACTTCATTACTTGATTCGATGCCTCAAGAAATAGACCGGCTGTTTCATCACTTAGTGGATCTGCAACTTTATTGGGATCTGCGATGAAAATAAAATCATCGTCATAACCAATGTAAGCGGTAGCTCCCTTCTTTATACTTTCCGGTCCCAATTCTTTGCCAGATTTGCAGGATAAAGCATACACTATTTTTGAATTTAAAATATCCCCATTATCGCCGGCTTCTACTAATATTTCGTCATTATGTCCGGCAACTGCTCCGTCATTTCCGTGGCCGTTCAAAAAAATTAGAGATGGCTTTCTCTTTTTTATTATACTTTCAACTTCTTTGCGGTTTGCTCTTTCACCCTCAAGGTTCCAAACTTTTATTCCTTTTTCTTCGGCTAATTTTATTATCTCTTTTGACCAATAAAAAAGATAACGAACCGTAGAGTCGTGCTTAGGCCTCGTTGTCAGCAATGTTTTTTCCATAAAAAATACCCTCCTTTAAGCTTCTTAAAAAATTAAGCTGAATCTCCACTATTTTGTTTCCCACGTCAGTTTCTTTTTCAACATTATCAATCAACTCCTCTCTGGAAAACTCGCCAGCAGATCCGATGTGCATCCTTAAATCAGGAGACAAACCCTGAAGATTGGCAATTACCACTTTTTTTACCTGCTCGTCGATTTGATTGTTTTTTTCGTCCGCCATAGTTGCTCTTTTTTAGATTATTTTTAGCTCTGCTAATTTTTCTAAAATTTTATCTCCAATTTCTGTCTTGGCGTTTATCTCAATAAATACGGCGTTCCATGTCATTGGCTTTTTATCCAACACATAAATCACCTCCTCCCTTATTCCCAATGGAAGATTGTAATAGACCTTTAGAAATTTTTCTCTATTTTGTTCATCCATAGTTTTTTTAGTTTATTTTTAGAGCTTTTTTCCAATAAACTCCGCGAATTCCGCGAGCCTGCACGAATACCCCCATTCGTTGTCATACCAGCCGACAATTTTTACCATATTATCTTTTACCATTGTTTCTTCAACATCCACAATTGCAGAATATGTGTCGCCTTTATAATCCATTGAAACCAACGGTTCATCTTCAACTCTTAAAATATTTTTAAAATTTTTATTTTTAGCCGCTTGCCTGAAAATTTCATTAACTTCTTCTTTTGCAGTATTTTTTTTGACTTCAACAACTAAATCCAGCAAAGAAACTGTTGGAGTTGGAACTCTTACCGAAATTCCATCTAATTTTCCGTTTAATTCAGGAATCATTTTTCCAATGGCTTTGGCGGCTCCCGTTGAGGTTGGAATCATATTTAAGGCGGCGGCTCTTGCTCTGCGCAAATCTTTGTGAGGCAAATCTAAAATTCTTTGGTCGTTTGTGTAGCTGTGAATTGTTGTCATAAAACCTTTTACAATTCCAAATTCATCATTTAAAACCTTTGCAATTGGAGCTAAACAATTTGTGGTGCAAGAACCCATATCCATAATGTGCACTTTTTCTGAATCATAAGTATCTGCATTCACGCCCAAAACAAATCCCGGCAAATCTTTGCAGGGAGCCGAAACAATAACTTTTTTGGCTCCGGCTGTAATGTGTTTTCCTGCTCCGGCTTCATCTGTGAAAAACCCTGTGCACTCTAAAACAATGTCAACTTTCATATCGCCCCACGGAAGTTTTTCCGGATCTTTTTCGGCCAAAACTTTCACTTCTTTTTCACCCACAGTAATTGAATTTTCCGACGACCAAATTTTCTTTCCATATCTTCCGTATGTTGAATCAAACTTTAAAAGAAAAGCTAAAGTTTTTGTGTCGGTCAAATCGTTTATTGCCACAACCTCCAAATTTGGATGATTATTTTCTATGTGTTTAAAAACTTGGCGGCCAATTCTTCCAAAACCATTTATAGCAACTTTTATCATAGTAAGAGGCGTCATTGCGAGGAACGAAGTGACGAAGCAATCTCTCAAAATTCTGCTGGATTGCCACGTCGCCTGCTGGCTCCTCGCAATGACGAAAAATTAGTTCAGTTTAAGTAGTGCGTCTATTTTTTCCTTGTCAAATCCAATTATAATTTCTCCGTCAATATCAACAACAGGGACCCCCATTTGTCCGGAATCTTTAATCATTTTTTGAAGCTGTTTTTCGTCTTTAGAAACATCAATGTCTTCAAATTCAACATTATGTTTTTTAAAATACCCTTTCAGTGTTTTACAATATACGCACGTTGGCGTTGAATAAATCTTTGTCATATTTTTATTATTGCGCAGTTCCACATTGAGTGCTACCCGATCCGGATCCGCCGGTTGTATTAGCGTAAGTTGCATTAAACGAAACTGATGCCGCGGCCGTATTTAATGGTTTAGAACAAAGTCCGGGTTGTGTTGTTGAGGCGGCGCAAATAATTGCTCTCATTGCATCGGCGCTTCTGCCTCCAAAGTTTGTTTCGTCAATTGTTGTTCCGTCCAAAACCAATGTTGGCGAACCTGAAACATTATATTTTGTATTTTCAGCAAAATCTTTTTGAGCATAAGCCAGTCCTCTGCTTGGATCTTTTACGCATGCTGATAACTTTGCTGTGTCAACTCCTGTTGAAGTTAAACATCCTTTAGAATCTCCAAGTGGCATTCCATTTGGCAAGGTTCCTGAAGCTTTTTGCATATAGCACGAAAGATAATTCCAGAATTTTGTTGGCTGTTCTTCTCTTAAGCAAATTTGTCTTAAATTTTCTTGAGCTTCGGGACCGTTTGAAACAGCTTTGCCGGAAGCATCTGAATCATGCATAGAATTTACTTGTCCATTTGTTATAGAACCTATATATCTTACAACTAAACTTGATGCCAATGCCGGAGCAGTTTTTACCGCTTCAACCATTGCTCTTTGCATTTGCAATCCGTAAGGGCAACTGCTCACAACAAAGGCCTCCAAAACCGGTTTAGCTACTTTGGTTACCGATGCGGCTGTTTGTGCAGGAGTATTGCTTGCCGTGATTGCTTTTTTTGCCGCGGTCATTGTGAACGCCTGCGGGAACAAAAGTTTTCCATCTTTTGTGGCATAGGAATCAAATGAATTTGCGCCAATTTTAATTGTTACCTTCACCAAACCCGATTCTTCTGCAACTTTTACCAAGCTTGCCGGTGTGCTTGAAAGTCCGTTGGTGTTTATGTAATCAATTGTTTTTTGACCAATTTGCTGATCGGACATTCCAAAAATTGTCGGCAAAGTAAAGCCCTGACTTTTATTGGCAAAAATTAAACCGCCAACTATAACAATTGCAATTACTGCAATGCCAACAAGAACAACATTTCTGTTATTTTTTACATAATCCATGCAATTTTTTATAAAGTTGTTTGCTTTGTTTGGATTATTTACGGGACTGACATTATTTTCATCAAGCATTTTTTTGAAAAATTTAATTATATTTTTTTAATTATATCGCTACGCTTATTACTATTATAATCTATTAAAATCTTTATGCAAGTTTTTTGTAATTTTTGCCATCAAAGTCATATTTAATCAATCCCCCAAATGGTATTTCAAAGTCAATTATTTTTTCGTCCGGAATATTTTCTATATACTTTACAATTGAGCGCAAAGCATTTCCGCTTGAAACTACTAAAACATTTTTTCCATCTTTCAAATCTTTTTCTATAAATTTTTTATAAAACGGTACTGCACGGTTGAATGTGTCCTCCAAACTTTCACCGTTTGGTGGCCGAACATTATAGCTTCTTCTCCACAACCTGACCTGCTCTTCTCCAAACTGTTTTATTGCATCATCTTTATTCATCCCTTGCAAATCTCCGTAATTTCTTTCGTCTAACGCCTTGTCTGCAATAACCGGCAAATTTTCTTTTTCTAAATTTATTAATATCAGGGCAACCGTTTCCCTATTTCTTATTAACGGTGATGTAAAAACTTCATCAATTTCCAAACCTTTTAATTTTTCTGCGGCATTTTTCGCGCTTTCAATTCCTTCCCGGCACAACGGCACATCGGTCCAGCCGGTAAATTTGTTCTCCAAGTTCCACTGCGATTTTAAATGACGCTGTAAATATAATTTAGCCATATATTATTTTATTTCTTTATTAATATCTCCGTCATTGCGAGGAGCCCGCACGACCCAAAGGGTACCCCGTGGCAATCTAACAGAATTTTGAGAGATTGCTTCGTCACTACGTTCCTCGCAATGACGAAAACAGACTATTTAATTTCTTTTTCTATTTCTACGAGTCTCTGATATTTTACCATTCTTTCTTCTTTTGCAGGAGAGCCGGCTTTCAAAAAGTCTGCGCCAGAACCAACTGCCAAGTCGGCAATAAAACTGTCCATTGTTTCCCCGCTTCGGTGCGAAACAATAACTTTCCACCCAAAAGATTTTGTCATATTTATTGCTTCAATAGTTTCCGATACGCTTCCAATTTGATTTAACTTTATCAAAACCGCGTTACACGCTGATTTATTATGCGCTTCTCTAATTCTTTTTATGTTTGTTGTAGTTAAGTCATCGGCAACTATCATTAATTTCGAATTTAAAATTTCAAATTTCAAATTTATTTCTTTCCAACCTTCCCAATCTTCTTCAAACAACGGATCTTCCAAAGAAATTATTGCAAATTCTTGCGTTAAATTTTTATAAAATTCAATCATCTGAGTTCTGCTCAATTCTTTTTCTTCCAAAACATATTTTCCTACGCCGGAAGGGGCGGATTTGTAAAATTCCGAAGCAGCCGAGTCCAACGCGAACTTCAAATCTGTCTGACCTTCGCCCGCATTTTTCAGTAAAAACAAGGCCTGTTCGGCAGTTGCAACCGGCGGAGCAAATCCCCCCTCATCTCCAAGCATCGCATTTATGTCATTCCCGCGAAAGCGGAAATCCAGTTCGCCGTAATTTTTCTCTAAAATTTCTTTTAATTTATTAAACACTGCATTACAAACAACTAAGTTTTCAACAATAGTTTTTTTATGCGGGACAATCATAAACTCCTGAATGTCCAGCCCATTTTTTGCATGCCTCCCCCCATTCAAAATATTAAACATGGGCAAGGGAATTTTTAACTTGTCATTCTGGCGAAAGCCAGAATCCAGAACACTTAAATCATGTATATGCCGATATAGTGGCACCTTTTTCGCACTTGCTCCCGCCCTGCAAACTGCCAGAGAAACAGCCAAAATTGCATTAGCTCCCAGCTTCGACTTATTTTCTGTCCCATCAAGCTCAGTCATTGTCCTATCAACCTCCTGTTGATTTACTACGTCAAAACCTTTTAATTTTGGTGCAATAATTTCATTAACATTTTTAATCGCAGTCAAAACCCCAACGCCATCCGCATCGCGCAATTCCAAAGCTTCTGTGGCGCCTGTGGAAGCCCCGGAAGGCACAGAATCCACAAACACCCCCTTATCTGTTTCCACTTCAACCTCAACAGTCGGCTTCCCCCGCGAATCCTTAATTTCCCTCGCTGTTATATTTTTTATTTTGCTCATTTTTTTTAATTTTTTCTATTATTCCCTTTGGGTTAATTATTTTTAATCCTTTTGAATTTGTCTGGGCGGTTTCAGTTGCCACTCTAAAAAGTTCCTCTTGAGTAAGTTCTGGATTGACTTGTAAAGCCAACGCAAAAATTCCCGCCAGATACGGAACGGACCAACTCGCACCGCCTTTTTCTTCATACATATACTCATTTTCTCCATTACGACCGGCCATAGTCCGATAATCGCTTGGAACAATTATGCCATGTGGCTTCCAATCGGAAGTGTTTCTTTCTTTTAGAAATAACGCAAAATCATATCCATCTATATTATTTTTATCCAAACTGCCTCCGCCCAAAAAATCAAATTTGAAATCATCTGAAGTGTCCACCACAATAATTCCCGCCCGCTCCGCATCCTTTTTTGTTTGAATCCATTGGTCAAGACTTGGTTCGGGATTTTCCGTGTCATACCCGATTGAACAACTGACAATTCTTATTTTACCAGATGGCTTTGCGACTTTGTTCGCATCTATTATATCTGTCAAAGCTCTAACATACCATTTAAAATTTCTTTCGCCAGATGGCACGGCCATATACGTTAATTTTGCTTCTGGCGCCACTCCGCAACTCTTGCCAACCAACAAACTTGCCACCGCCGGACCATGCATACTTGTTTGTTCATACTTTGCTTCACCATATTCTGAATAACCTGCTAAAGAATTTTTATATTCCCGATGTCCCAACAATAATTTCTGGTCAATAATTGCCACATTAACGCCACTTCCGTCTATACCCTGTTCGTGAAGTTCTATAATCCCAAGCCCGGGGTTCTTTCCGTCTTCAATTTTTTTCTCTTCTTCCGGTGAAATATATTTTTCTCTTACACCTTCTGCCATAATTTATTTTTTGTTATTTAATAAATAACCGCAAGCTACAAAAAATCATCTTATCCTCCATACTCCTACTCGTCGGAGGGTAGGAGTATGTTCGGCTATTTTGATTTTTTTCGGGAACTTGCCGACGGCGTAAATAGCAGTGCTTCTTTTTTTAATTCTTCATCATTTTCTTCTAATTTTTCTATAACTGCGTCAACTGCATTAAACAATAAAAAGTGTGCTGGATAATTTTTCTTTGCCGTTGAAAACATAGATGTATCCATAGCTTCGCTATCCTGTTTTTTAATTTTTCTTAATCTTTGTTTTCTATTTTCAATCAACCTGTCAACAATTATTTTGTAACCATTATCATCCTGTTGCAAAGCTTTTTGCACATTAGAAATTTTATCATTTCCCACTCCCAACATATCGGATATATCCTCATATTTATATTTTGCCGAAAGAAGCAGTGCAATTTCTACTCTTCTCATTAACATCGCGATTTCTTCCGGACTTAACAAACTTTTAAAAAAGAAACGAACTTCGTTCCTATCTTTCAATGAATCTATTGTATCATAAAATTCCCCAATCATTTGAATCCTTTTTTCTTTTGGCAAATCGTTTAAATGGAATACCGGCATATTATTTTGCATCTACTCATTGGTGCGTAAATGTGATAAATAGTCATATGCGGCCAAGCTTGCTTTGGCGCCTTCGCCGGCGGCGGTGATTATCTGCTTATACTTGCCTTTGTTGCAGTCTCCGGCGGCGAAAAGTCCGGGGGTTTTTGTGGCGTAGGTTTCCAAATCTGTGATAATTTCGTCGCGCTCTGAAAAATCAACCAAATCTTTTACAAAAGCAGTAGCGGGAGAATATCCAATTTCAACAAAAATTCCCTCTATTTCCAATTTTTTTTCTGCATTTTCTTTTCTGTCCAAATAAGTGAGTGAATTTACAAATTTTTCGCCGTTTATTTTCAAAACTTTTGCGCTTGTGATAATTTCAACTTTTCCGGATTCCAAAATATACTTTTGGTTTTCCTGATCGGCTTTGGCTGTTTCGCCGAATTCCAAAATGTAAATTTTCTTTACATAGTTTGCCAAAAAACCGGCAGTTTCAAATCCTGAATTTCCTCCTCCAATTACCGCAACCGTTTTGTCGCGAAATATCGGTCCGTCGCACAATGCGCAATAACTCACGCCCTTTCCAATAAATTCTTTTTCTCCTTCGGCTTCCAACGGTCGCGGGTCGCCTCCTGTTGTAATAATTACAGTCTTTGATTCGAAATTTTCTCCCATTGAAGTTGAAATTTTGAAAATATTTTCTACTTTTTCAATTTTCAAAACCTCGTCAAAAACCGGCTCAATATTATTTTTTTTCAGCTGTTCTTCAAAGGTTTTTATCAAATCCGAACCGGAAATTTTTTCGAATCCCGGATAATTTTCAATATCAACCGCTTTTTTTCCAATTTGCCCGCCCATATCTTTTGAAACAAGCAAAAAATTCATCTTTTGACGAGAAGCATAAATTGCCGCAGAAACTCCGGCAGGACCGGCACCGATTATTATAAGGTCATAAATCATTTTATTGTTTTTAAATATTGTTTTAATTCTTCTTTGTATTTGGAATTTTTTAAAGCCATATAAAAGAATGACTTCATCCATTTTAATTTGTCCCCGCACTCAAGCCATTCCCCGCTTATTTCATAACCATAAATTTGTTTTCCATTGTCCAACATTTTTGCCAAAACTTCAGCCAAAATTATTTCTCCTTTTTCGCTTGGCTTTGCTTTTTTTAAATATTCAAAAACCTCTGGAGTTAAAATATGTCTACCCATTACAACCAAATCCGACATAATTTCGGACGGCTTGGGTTTTTCAATAATTTTTTTGACTTTATAAAGATTATTGGAAATTTTTTCGACTTTAACCGAACCATAAGCTGGAATTTTATCTTTTGGCAGGCGTTTCAATCCCAAAACCGGAGCTTGACACGTATTGTAAATATTCATAAGCTGCGCAACTGCCGGCGTCTCAGAATAAATAATATCATCACCAAACGAGTTCGCAACTGGTTCGCCCTTTACATATTTTGCCGCCTGTAAAATTGCGTGACCATCTCCACCGGGATCTTTCTGCACAATAAAAGTCATTTTAATATCTTTAAAAAGATTGTGGAAATCCTGCAATTCTTTTAATATTGATTCTTTTTTCCTTTGACCTAAGATTTTTTCCAATTCGGGGGCTTTTTTGAAATAATTTATAATCGATTTCTGGTTTGGCCCAATAATAAAAATTATTTCTTCAATTCCTGAGTCTTTGATTTCCTGAACAATATATTGTATTGCGGGCTTGTCTGCCAAAGGGAAAAATTCTTTTGACAGAACTTTAGACAAGGGCAAAAATCTGGTGCCAAGTCCGGCAACCGGAATAATTGCTTTTTTAACTTGTTTTTTTTCGTCCATGAAATTATTATAGCGAGATAATTAGTTTCCAGCATGTTTCAGGATACGAAGTGCCTGACCAAGCGAGTTTCTCGCAAAGCGAGACACGAGCGGTGCAGAAAACTAATTGTCGAGCGACATTTAATTTTTAAATTTAACTTTTCTTAAAAATGCCGGGATTTCCCATTCTTTTTCCTGTTCAATTCTCTTTTTTTCCGCCTGCTCTTCTGCTTTTCTAATTTCCAATCCACTTCTTCGTATGGCTTTTTTACCTAAATCTGTGTCCACATTCACAATTTCCAATTTATTTTGGTTTAAAATTGGCGCCACCACATTTGGAATTTCAAACGCAGGAACCGGCAAAATCAATTCTGTTTCTTTTTTCTCCGCAGGTTTCTTTGGTTTTACTTTTTTCTTTAATTTATTTTTAATTTTTGGTTTTTCAGCCGGCTTATCTTTCTTCTTTTCGGCTTTAGGTTTTTCAAATCCAATTGGTTCGGGTTTTTTTTCTGTCTCCGCTGGTTGTATTTCTTCCTTCATCTGTCCGCCCGTCATTAAAATCGTTGTTTTTATTTTATTATTCAGTTTTGGATTTTTTGAAATTCCAAAAATAATTTTTGCTTTTGGATTTAAATTTGAAATATGACTGCTTATTTTTTCAACTTCAAACATTGAAAGATTTTCGGAACCCGCAATATTAAACAAAATCTTTTCCGCATCAAACCTGCTGTCTTGCAACAAAACGTTATGCATAACCGTGTGGCAAATTTTTTCAGCCCTGTCTTTTCCCGATTCTTCAACTGTATTTAAAAACGCAGTGTTTCCGACTCCGCGCAAAATTGTACGCAAATCTGCAAAGTCAATGTTTATTATTCCCGGATTATAAATTAAATCAATCAAACTTTCCAAAGATTCAATTAGGCTTTTGTTTACAATTGAAAACGCATTGGTAATTGCAGTATTCGCATCAATAATTTTAAATATTTTTTCATTTGGAATCACCAAAGAAACATTCAAAACTTTTCTCAAGGATTTTAGTGCATTTAATGCAATGCGCTGTTTATTTTTCCCTTCAAACTTAAACGGCATTGTAAAAATTCCAAAAGTTATTCCACCAAACTCCCGGGCGGCTTCGGCAAAAACTTGTGTTGCGCCCGAACCCAATCCCCCGCCCAGCGAAGCAATAAAAATAACAATATCTTGATCTTTAAAGTTTGCGCTAATTTTTTCTCGGGCAGATTCGGCCGCTTGTCGAGCCAAATCAACATTTACTCCGGTTCCAAGCCCGTGAGTTTGCTCTTCACCAAACCAAAAATATTTTATTCCGGATTTTTTTTTCAATGCGCGAATGTCTGTATCGGCCACAACAAAATGCGCCTTTTCCAAAGACCTCCCAATTTCCGAAACAATAGACCCCCCACCTCCCCCAATTCCAATAACTTTAATGCGCGCTTTAAATAGTGCCTCCGCCGGAAATTCTGTGACTACCGGCTTTTTTGAAACTTTTTTTACTTTATTCTTCGTCATTCCCAACTTGATTGGGAATCCAGATTTTTTTCCGCTTTTCTGGATTCCCGCCTTCGCGGGAATGACACGACGAATCTCGTCATTGCGAGGAGCAAAGCGACGCGGCAATCTTTTTTCCTTCGTCATTCCCAACTTGATTGGGAATCCAGATTTTTTCCCTTGTTTCTGGATTCCCGCCTTCGCGGGAATGACACGACGAATCTCGTCATTGCGAGGAGCGGAGCGACGCGGCAATCTTTTTTCGGACTTCTTTACTGCAATTTCCTTTCTGTTTTTTTTCAGGTTATCACGTGATAACCTAATATTTTTTTTAGCCAAAACCTTTTCCTGCTTTGCAGATTTTGTTTTGTTTATTTTTTTTACTTTCGCAATAATTTTCTTTTTTATTTTCTTAGCCATTGTTTAATTATTTTACCCCTGTCCCAAAAAAATTCAAGAGTGGTCAAATTAAATTTTCGTGGTTTGATTTTTTTCGCAAAAAAAATGCCGTTGGGTTTTCCCAACGGCTATAATACCAAACTATCTACGCGTGCATCGCCTGCATCAGGCGATTCCACTCGTCCTTCGGCTTCCAAGTCACGTTGCCTTTTGCAACATCCAACGAAACGGCCGAATCATTCTGCTTCCACTCGTCAATAACCTTACGAACAAGACTAATCACCGGAATATCTATCGCTTCTTCCGCGGAAGATGTAGAAACCAGAAAATGATACACATCGTCCACAGTCGGCGATCGGTTGAGAAAACAAAGAATCGCAACAACAATTCCGCCGCGCGAATGGATAAGCTGGATAGCTTTGCCCATTGTGCTAAGATTATTGCAGACATCTTCCACAATCACGCACCGAGCACCTCGCTCAACATCGTGACGGCTAAAAACCAGCTCGGACTGCTCGCGCGAAGTCGCGGTTTTTAGCGCCGTAACTTTCTTTTCCATTTTGATCATGTCGATGTTGTTGGCCAGACCGAGCGCGTCGGTCAAAGAATAACCACCAATTGGAGCTCCGCAAAAAACATCAACATCTCGCAAACCAATCTGAGCATCTAGGCGCATACTCAAACAATTGGCAAAATACTTCAATACATTAGCGTGCGGTTCAGCTTTTGCAAAGTTGGCATAAACATCTCCAACGAATTGCAAAGGTTTGCCACCAAGACATTCATAAGTTCCGGCATAACCAACAAGCGGACCAAGCCGATTACCTTGAGAATCCTTCGGACACTCGTAGTATCCGCCACAATTTCCCAAAGTTTCCAAATGCCGATCACCAACAATTTCGATTGGTCGATACATAAAGTTCTCCTCAAAATGTCAAAGAAACAAAACGTTCCGGCGAGCGCCGGAAAATACGTTGAGTTTAGCTTATTAAATTTTTATGCGCGTGTCAATTGGTAGGCCCCGTTGGCGTGGATCAATTTAAATTTTGTTCCTATGTGGTCTTCAAACATTGCAGAACCTTTGTAATATGCCGTATTAAAAAAAACTTTTGCCTCTTGCGTGTTAAGCCGGGCTAAATATCTGATGCCTTCATACAAAGCCGAATCGTGGACAACTTGATGCCCCAATATTGTTGCCGTTTCCGTAGACATATATTTTGTTGCTTAATTATAATATTTCAATAATTTTGTTTCGCGAAGAATATCCTGAAACTATTTTTACTCTTGATGAGCCCGTTTTAAAATAAACTGCCAAAGCATTTCTTATTGCTTCGTTTGCTTTTCCCTTTTCGGGGGGCTCTTTTACCGAAACAACAAAATTTTGCTCGTCAATTTTTTCCACTTTTTCTTCGCGGGAACTCGGTTTTGCTTTTACAAAGATTTTCATACGAGTGTTTTCTATTCGTCATTGCGAGGAACGTAGTGACGAAGCAATCTCTCAAAATTCTGTTAGATTGCCACGTCGCCTGCGGGCTCCTCGCAATGACGCTATACAATAATCTGTTCTCCTTTTCCAATTAAATCAATTTCTTTTCCTTGCACCAAAATTGCCTGTTCATCAGTTAAAATTTTCAGATTTTTGGCACGCTTTTTCGGATCGGGCATTTTTTGCTTTATAATTTCTGCGTATTCCGGTTGATAATGGCAAAAAATATCGAACGGCACGAGATTCAACCCTTTTAGATTTTTTAATTTTATTGTGGCATTATCTGTTCCTGTGCCAAATTTATCAGCAGTTTGTATTGTTTTTCCGGCAACAATACTTCCCGCAGATACGCCAACATAAACCTTTCCCAATTTTAATAACTTTCTTATTATTTTTTCAAAATTACATTTTCTCATTGCATTCAGCAAATAAAATGTATTCCCTCCCTCAACAAAAATCATATCTTTAAATTCAAGCAATTTATAAACTTGCTCTTCTGTTTTCCCGTCTATATCAACTTCTTCAATATTAAAACCAACATCTTTCATAATATCCAAATCGACTCGCACATAATTTAAGTCCTGAAAGGGCTTAGATGCCGTCATAATAAATGCAAGTGAAATATCTTCAGCCGGCTTTTGCAAAAGTTTTATTATTTCATCTTTCATTTGCATTCCGGCCGAAGTCAAAAGCAGGGTTTTTGCCATATCCTTTTTGGCAGATTCCCATATAATGTTAAAAATATAATAAATCAAAGCAAGTAAAACCAACAACACTCCGCCTATTCCAAACGGCGACCTAAAAAATTCCAAAACATTTTGTCTCAAAAATTCCGGGTTGCGCAACAAAAACTCCCAGTAAAAATTAAAATCAAAATTTATCATATTTCTGTGGGCGTGGAAGGAATCGGACCTTCGACCTCTGTCTTATCAGGACAGCGTTCTACCACTGAACTACACGCCCAATTTCTTTACATAGTAACAGAAAATTTCTGAAAATGCAACGGCAAATTATCCGCTATTGCTTTCGGTTACAACGGTTACAGTGTAATTTTGAATGTTTCCGTAAACATCCTTAACGGTATAAGTTACGGGGTTTGTAAAATCTTGCGCAGTTCCGGATAAGGGCGAAACGGTTGCCCCATCAGAGGCGGTTATGGCTGGAGTTATTTTTGTTAAATCTGTGCCATCGGGAACCACAGCCATAATCGAATAAGAACCATTATCAATGTATCCTTCAACTGCGGGTTTGAAAGATAATAATTTAAAAGATGTAATTAATTTTCCTGTGCTTTTTAAAATTGATGCAACATTTACCGTTACAGTATAATTTTGGGCAGATCCATTTTGAGCGGTAACAGCATAGGTTACCGGATTTGTAAAATCTTGCGACACCCCGGAAGCAGGAGAAACTGTTGCATATTGAGAAACTCCAATTGTTGGCTGAAGTTTTGTAACATCCGAATCCGGAGGGAGAGTTAATAAAATAACATGGTTTGCAGAATCGATACTCCCCACCGCCATTGGATTACTGAAATTAAACGAAGTAATTAAATTTTCAGACGAGCCCGTTGAATTTTGAGCCGTGCCTTGAGGCGTTGGAGACGGCGATGGAGATGATAATTGAGTTTGCGCAACTTGCTGGTTGACCATCAAAGAATAATATTTATAACTGAAATATTCCCCAGCGACCCCCAAAATTGTTATTGACAATATTATTGCGACTATTAAATAAGCTGTTGATTTTTCCATAAATTAAAATTATTTTTTATTTTACAATAATTTTCAATTGATTTATAAGCGCCATTGTTGCCGGACCAAAATTTCCCAACTGCCTTATTTTATGAGCCGCCTGAAGTTTTTTAACTGCTGTTATTGTTGCCGACCCATAATGTCCATTTGGCGTAGCGGTAAGATATCCCAGTTGCACAAGAATTTTTTGAAGTTCCAATACATCTGCGCCTTTATCGTTATATTTCAGATTTTTAGTAAAAACATAGGAGATTGCCTCCGGGGCCGGAACTGGCGTTGGGGTTGGGGCAGCAACCGAATTTTGAGCAACAGCAACATATAATATTGCGCATTGTCCCCCATTTTGGCAAATTGAAATACTGGAATTTCCAGCATTACTTGCGATAATAGTAATTAAACTTCCCGCTATTGAAACCGAAGCAACGTTTGAATAAGTATTGTTAGCCACATAAAAATTTCCGGTACCTGAAATGTTCACGGTGGCCTGCTGTCCAATATTCAATGAAAGATTGTTTTGGCTGAATGTTGGAGGGTTTGTTGAAGAAGTTGAACTGTTTACCGTGACTGATAATGACGTGCATCCGGCAGAAGAACAAATACTGGCGGTTCCCGTACCGGAATTTACTCCGTAAATTGTTAAAATGTTTCCGGATATTACTCCATTAAAAATGTTTGTTGAATTTGAAGAAGAAAAACTATATGGAGCCGAACCTCCTGAAATTGTAATGTTTGAACTTTGTCCGGCTAAAATTGAAATTGAACTTTGGCTTAAAGCCATTACACCGCCGGCTGTAACATTGCCAACAGTAACACTTAAGGACGCACAACTGCCGTTGACTGCGCAAATTGATATGGTAGATGTACCGGTGCTTGCATTGGCAATTAGCATTAAAATATTATTGTTGATGTTTGGCTGAACAATGCTTGGATTTGAATTTGATGCCACATAAAAACCCAAACCGGTTCCGCCAAAAATAGTAACCGAAGTGCTTTGACTAAGTGAAACAAATGGATTTGTTTGACTGAATGTAATGCCCGAAGAATTTAATGTGTTAACACTGACATTTATAATTCCGCAATTTGCCATATCTGTTGTGCAAATTGTTATTGAGGCGGCCCCTGTTGTCCCCCCCGCAGTAAGCGTTACAACATTTCCGCTTAAACTGGCTTGTACAATGCTTGTGTTTGAACTTTGTGGTTGGTTGTAGGTTCCAGACCCCCCGGTTACTGTAACTGTTTGATTTTGCCCCGGAATAATTGAAAAGTTATTTTGGCTAAAGTTAAGCTGTTGAGCCGAAGAATTTTGAACAGTAACATTTATGGTTGCGCAATTTGTTGTGCTTCCGGATGCGCAAATTACTGCAGTAGTAGAACCCGGCGAAAATGCCGCAACAGTTATTGTTGAAGAGCCATAAGTTAAATTAATATTTGCCACCTGATTGCTTGAGTTGCTCAACACAGTGATATAATTAGCGCTGGCCGTTATGGCCGTTGAAGTTTGGCCTGTGGTTAATAACACGGCCAAAGAAGAAACAGACAGTCCCCCATTTTGACTTAAAGTTAAATTTCCGTTTGTTGTTGATGAATTTATGTATGGCCACGTTGTTTGGTTGGACGTTGTTCCATTTATTCCTCCGGTTTTCACATAAACAGCTTGATTTGTTGGAATGCTAATGCCCAAATTTCCAAAAATACTTTGATTTTCTAAAGCCGAAGAACCAACAGTAAATGAGCCGGTCCCATTAGAAGAAATATTTCCAAGATAACCATTGCTTGACCCCACAACAAGAAAAACAGATGCACCCGCATCGCCGTTTACATTTACCTGAACATAATCTCCGGTTTGATTAACAGTTGAAAGCGATAAAGTTGGAGTAACAGCCCGGGCCACCGGAACTAAAACTAAAAAACCGAAAGATAAAATTAATGATAAAAAAACTATAAATATTTTATTCATAAAAATAAAATTTTACTTAATAAAGTTAATATAATTTATTATACCACAAAAAAATCCAATAAAAAAACAACCTTTTAAAAAGCTGTTTTTTTACTTTAATTATATTAGAATCCAAACATTTTTTTGAAAAAATTTCCAATTCCGTCCATCATGCCTCCAAATCCGCCTTGTGGCTTTGAATTACTTCCAACTCCGGCGACGACCGGCGCTTTTTGGTCGATTACAGAAGTGGCTGTAACTGAATTTCCATTAACTGTTCCCTGCACCACTAAATTATCTCCAACTGTAACATTTGAAATTGTTGGGTTTGTCACTCCCCCAACAACAAATTTTGCATTTGTTGCGTCAATTGTGTAAGTTACATTACTATTATTCGTGATTGTAATTGAATTTCCGCTTACTGTTGTAACTTTCCCCGCAACAACCGGTTGCCCGTTTCCCTGAATTTGTGGTTGATCTTGAGGTGTTCTGGCAACGCCACGCGGGCCGCCCATTACTCCATCACGAATTGTTTTTGCCGTTACGTTTGTTCCGCTAACTGTTCCCTGCACAGCAATTGTATCACCAACCGCAATTGCAGAAACTGTTGAAGCTGTATTATTTTTTGTTACAGTTGCATTTGTTGCATCGACTGTATATGTTACTATTGTTGGAGTTGCGTTTCTGCCCGTAACTGTTATGCTGTTTCCGTTCACCGCAGAAACCGTTCCCACAATCATCGGCACCCCCTCTCTGTTCATCATCCCCCTCCCAAACCTCCCCCCATTTTGCGCTCCATGTTGAGCCGTTTGAGCAAAAGCCGATGCCGCCAAAGCCAAACTTCCAACCGTTGCCAAAGCCGCCACTAACGAAATATATTTCTTTGTTTGCATATAATTTTTGTTTTTTAAATAATTTGTAATTGCGACCTTTACACTCATTAATACGTTGTTAAAATACAAAAGTTTCACAAAAAACCGCCCACAAAATTGAGTGATTTCAAATAATTAAATTTTATTTTGTGCTTTTGAAACAAAATGATATAAAAAGCCGTGTCTCAAATATGTCTCACTGTCTCACGTTTTAGTCGGAAAATGAGACAAATGAGACACGGCAATGTCTCAAATATAACACATACCGTTGTCTCAACTATTCCTTTGCTTCTAACCTCTTTTAATTTATTGTATTATTATCTCTTTTCTAAAATAAAAATGCAAACAAAAAAGGGGCAAAAGCCTTTTTACAATCCTATTTTCAAAACACAAATAATTATATTCTGAAAAAGGGAGAAGACGAAACAAATTCGCTTCGTCTCCTTAAAATGTTACGACACGAGGCCGCGCTCCATGCACCGGCGCACAACCTTAGGAGTTACATGAGAGGTTCGGGCATGAAACCCGAGAGATTCAAGGCTCCACCGAAACCAAAAAAAGAGTTTGTTGAAGTACAGTTTCCGGGTGGAACGCTTAGAGGACCGAAGGATTTGCCGTAATTATTTCTTTGATTTCTATTTACAATATAAAATTTTAACAACCCCAAAAAAAGAAAACTGCTAACTTTTAAACTATATTTAGTGAAAAATAAGGTGGTATATTCTACTTATTATTCCGTAATGGCCCAAAACTATGCCAGCAACGAATAAAGCTATTGACCAATACCAGCTTAGCACAATTCCCAAATCTTCAATGACGTATTTGGGAAGATACCAACCCCAAGAATTGGCAAACTTGGCCCCCTCTGGAGTGATGTAAATCGCTCCTATTTGAGAATTTTCCTCCTTTTTTAAAAAACCAGCGCTTTTACAATTAGCAATAGTTTCTTTGATTTCGTATTTTGATTCCAACGTTTCACCACCTAATTCTAAAATTATATGAGCTTCAGGAACAGAAATGGGATTCGTTCCCATAATTGCTTGGCTATTAAAATCATCCTCTGCTAAGTGATCCAACAATTCCCTTGATAATTCGGGCGTTGGTTGCATGGTGCTGTAAGAACTAACACGTGTATATCTTTTACTTAGTTTTTTAATCCTCCGCAAAAGAAACCACATTTTAAAGATGTCTTTCATATTTCGATTCTACCAAAATTTATACCAAAAACCAGCCCCGCTTAAACAAAAAGCCCTCCGAAGAAGGCTTAATGATAACTACTGAAATTTTATAGTTTATTTAGCATCGCGATATTTCATACCACAAATGCTGGTTTTCCCATTATTTATTGAACTCCACTGGGAATTAGTGACGAATATCATACCCTCCAATCCATACTCATTAAAATTATCTCCACTTCTACTAATTTGGGTAGCGGCATAAATAGCTCCTGGCATTTTCGAAAAATCACCAGACCCACAACTCCAATGTTGACCATCTTGTATCGTACAATCGTTCAATTTAATTACATCGGATGTATCGGGTGAAGTTAGAGTGATTTCATTTTTAGTAGTATCTACGTGGAAAGTTTCTCGCTCCATAGCTTCTGGATGATGGCAGTTAGAGAAATCCTGCACAGCGGGTGGGGTTAATGTGTTATTGGTGAACCAGTCCGTACACGTGACTGGATATACAGTTAAATCACTGTTACTCCCGGCTATGACAAAAACCACAATGATTGCAATCACGGCTATTACAATATATATTACTGTTTTGCTCTTTTTTTTCTCTTTTTCTTCTGCCATAGATTTATTTTTTAATTATAACAATTTTATTTACCAAGATATGGATTTGCTAAAGTCAAAAAATCCTTTAATGAAGAACAATTATTACCACCAACATTACAATCTCTTATTCCATTGATCACTTCACCGGGCGCAATATTTTCAGAATATTGCCCTATCCAGTCATACTGCCCTGTAGGATCTTTTTTAAAAATGTCGATTAGGGAATCAGAAATCATAGAATAATTAAATTCAGAAGGCATCTTCATATTCCAATTTGTATTTGTGAGTACATAGCAACTACCATTATTTTGATTGTAATGATTTTGGTAGGATATGTTTGATAGTTGTCTAGTAGCCGTGTCATTTTGTTTGCTTTTGTAGTCATTAAAATAATTTTTTGCAGCTGTATCACATTGGCTTTGCGGAGTCTGGGTTAGAGTTTGAGTTTTTGGTTGAGTGGCAGAGGATTGAACGGACGGCTCAGCTGAAGTATTGGTATTCTGTGGTTGATTATTGTTCTGATTATAAAAAGAATAAATACCAGCTAAAACAACCACACCAATAATAATCGTGATTATAATGGCTGTCCAATTTATATTTTTGTTTTCTTTTTCCATAATTTTATTTATTAAGTTTTATTCATTCACCCATATATGGTTTAGTTAGTGTCAAAAATCCATCAGCCGAGAAACATTGCGCTCCTTCAACATCACAAGCTAACAGGTTACTAGTACCGTCAGGAAATTTATCACTTTGATAATTGCCGACAGTTGTTGCGAATCCGTATATATTTTTAGTGGAAACATTTGCAAGTGTGTATGAAACACCAGTACTTAAACCAGTGAACTCAAAATTATACTTAACTAATACATAACAGGCATTGTTAGATTTATTATAATGGGAATCGTAGGTTAAACTTAAGGTTTTATAGCCCTCATAATCATTTAGCTTCCACTGCTTTGCCATATAAGCTTTCGCATCAGTATCACATTGACTTTGTGAAGATTGAGCTGGTGCCTGAGTTTCTGTCTGATCTGGTTGAGTTGCAGGGGTTTGAACCGATGTTTCAGCGGGTATCTGGTTGTTCTGTGTCTGATTATTTGAACTTTTACCAATATAATAAGCACCAACAAGCAAAACAAATACTATTATGCCGAAGGTTATAATAATAGGTGTATAATTTTTTTTGTTTTCCATAAATTTATTTTTAATAGTTATTGCTTAGGAAACACTCCCACATATTGGTTTCCAAAGTCATCGAAACAATTAACTTTATAATTATAATTACCCCCATAAATCATTATGGTATGTTTTTCTGTAGCAGAATTAGCATTTGTAGTTTTCATATATGGAATATCAGCACTTCCGCCCTCGTAATTCCATATACAAGTTGATTTATTTCCGCTCGGTATAGAAAGAGAATACCCATCTTGACCATTATAGAATGTTGCTACTTTCACAATAGTCGCATTTACTTTTGTATCTGATTTTACGTCTATAGTGGGATCAGCTTGGTTATTTTGCGCCTGATTGATATTTGAATTTTTACCAATATAAAAAGCGCCAACAGCTACAACAATAATAACCATAACAGCTGTTGCGAAGATTGGAGTATACTTATTTTTTCCTTCCATAGTTTATTTTCTATATTATATTATTTTGACGCTATTTTTATACAAAGTCAAACTGTGGATGTTTATACAAAAAGCCCACCACAGGTAGAGACCGAAGTCTCTCATACGTGTTTCCACATACGGCGGATTAGGCAACCCCATGATGGGTTCTTTATTCCTAATCCGACTTTGTTGCCATGCCCATAATCTAAATTATGAGTTTAGGCGAATTATTAAATTGTTAATTTATAATAGCTCAAAAAACAAAATTTGTGTAGTGGGAGTTACCAACTACTCAGGTCTGGACTAACCGGCATGGTTGCGTCATTCCTTAGCTTAATATGAATACACAACCAATGGGCATTCCGGGGATCTTAACCCAACAAAATATACAGACCCCAACAAAAATTAAGTATGTGCTTTACGCGAGAAAAAGCACGGAATCAGAGGAAAAACAGGTGCTTTCCATTGATTCCCAGATAAAGGAAATGCTGCAAATAGCGGAACGTGAAGGACTGCAGATCGTTGATATCCGGCGCGAATCCCACTCTGCAAAAGATTCGGGACAACGGCCGGTTTTTAATGAGATAGTAAAAGACCTGCGGGTCGGGAGATACAATGGCATCCTAACATGGGCACCCGACAGGTTGAGCAGGAATGCCGGCGACTTGGGGTCATTGGTGGACTTAATGGACCAAAAAGTGCTTTTAGAAATAAAAACCTTTGGTCAAAAATTTACCAACTCGCCGAGCGAAAAATTCCTGCTGATGATTTTATGCTCACAAGCAAAGCTGGAAAACGACAACAAAAGCGTCAACGTAAAACGAGGGCTTCGTATGCGGTGCGAGATGGGATTGTGGCCAGCTCCGGCTCCAACTGGATACCTAAACGAAAAATTGATACACAGAAAAGGCTATGTAATGGTAGATCCGCAAAGAGCGCCTGTAGTTAGACAAATTTTTGAAAAGATAGCTTACGAAAAATGGTCGGGACGTAAAATTTACCACTGGCTTAAATTTGATATGAATTTCAGAAGCTCAACGAGTAATAAACCGCTGACGTTAAGCAATATTTATCGCCTGCTCCAGCTTCCTTTCTATGCCGGAACATTTGAATATCCGGCCGGCAGTGGAAATTGGTACACCGGCAAGCATACGCCGATAATCAGCCGTGAATTATTTGACAAAGCAAATGAGCAATTAAAACGGGATAAAATTACACGGGGCGAATCAAAAGAATTCGCCTTCACTAAACTGATGGCCTGCGGATTGTGCGGATCCGGGATAACAGCGCAGGAAAAATTTAAAACACTTAGGACAAATGGCTTAACCGTCCGGTATGTATATTATGGTTGCACGCGCGGCAAAGACCTGCACTGTAAGAATCCGAATATCCGTGAAGAAGAGTTAGTTAAGCAACTGATTGCGCTAATCAGCGACATGGATATGGATGAAAAAATAGTCAGAAAAAAATTCAATGAAGAATACGAACGAGTAAGGAAATTCCAAAAATCATTCCTAGGGACGGGCAAGTCTGAAGGCAAAGAACAAACATTTGATTCAAAAATATATACGACACATATTCTCACGGAAGGAACAGCCGAAGAAAAAAGAGAGCTCCTCGGCTCCCTAAAAAACAAAATAGTTTTGCGTGACAAAAAAATTGGCGTAGCAAAATAACGCAGACAGTTTAAAAAACAACACAAAAAACCATCGCGATTATCGGTGGTTTTTTTGCGTCGTAACACTTCTTAAAATTATATGAATATTTTTCTAAACCTCCTCAAAGACACCCCCCTCGGCCGCCCTTTCTCCTCTAAGGTTAAGGAATTCCTTAATTTTACCTAACTCAGCAATAGCTGCAGATGGCGTAGAGCCGTCTAATTTACTTATATTTTCATATTCAAGAGCAATGGAGAGTTTTGATATTTCCTCTTCCGGCTCAAAAAGACTGGCCGTTTTTTCAACTATAACCTTGCCTAGCGTATCCACTGTTGAATAATTGATTTTATTTATTTCTGCACTTATATCAATCTGAGCCTTAAGCTTCCTCAGCCCACTAGAAGAAAGATAGGTCGCGCCGTTGCTAATGGCCGTTTTGAGAATTTCTAAGTCGGGGAATATGTCCTCAACTGATTTTTTATCCGATAGCTTGTTAATTTGTAGCCTTTTGTTTTCAATTTCCTTTTCACATATTTTTTTCAGATTATTTTCGATACCTATCCCAGCCTGATCGCCATCTAACAAAGCTACAACATCCCGCCCCTCGCACAGCATAAGTTTTGCCATAGCCAAATAATTTTTAGAATTACCGGCATCAACGACGCTAAAATCATTTAAATCTATGTCTACGATTTTCTTGAATTTTAGTTTTTTAATAGCATCAAGAATGTAAATTATATCCGATGGCCCCTCTACTAACAGAGTTTTTTCGGCAATTAAAAAATTATTGCTTAACAAAATCCCAAGAGACTCCCTAACCGATTTCCAATTTTTTGTAAAAGGTTTCTGGTCAATTTTTGTGCCAGCTTTTGTTTTACTTATAACCCTGTTTCTATCTGGATAATTTTTGTTTATCAGAAAGAGAGAGTGCGTTGTATATATAATTTGAGTCTTCTCGGCAATGGCCTCAAAGCTACGCTGCAAATCTAATTGGGCATGCGGATGAAGATATGTCCCAGGTTCATCAAAAAGATAGATATACGCGTTGCTTGGATATTTTTCCGCTCTCGCGGAGGTAATCATTGAAAGTAAAAAATACGTCCTGAATCCCGAAGACCTGAGCGATGGTCTTGTAAACCTACTATCAATCGAAGGGTCTTGTATGCGAATAACAATATGGTCGCCATTAGTTCCAGTGTGCTCAAGTTTCCACTTAAGGTTTTTCCCTTGATTCCACCTATCATTAAGCATGTTTGTGAGCACCTCAGACGCTTGATTAAGAATTTTTGCATTTTTATCGTTTTGAGAAAAAATGGTTTGCCTGACATCCCAGATACCAGCGATTCTAAAAATGCCTTGCATAAATTCAAAATCGGGCTGTTCCAGCTGCGAAAGATTTACCTGATCAACTAAATTAGTTGTCGGCGGAATGAACAATTCGACGCGCGGCCTTAAAGACAAAATATCTGCACTTTTTGAAACAGGTATCTGTAGCGGTACGCTTAAAACCTTAACTATATTGTCTTTACTATCTCGGTAATAAACTATTTCCCCAGTTGTATTGACTGGAAAACATTCTTCTTTCGGAACATCTGCAACGGCGGGTGCAGACGGATCGGCTGGAACAGATACGTCAGTTTTTTCCTGAACAGGAGGTGGTACAATTTCCATGCTCTTGATTTTTTCCAATGCGGAGTCTGATGGAATAAAATGCCACTGCAATTTAACAATTTCAGATTCTGGTAAATCCCAATTACGATCCTCTCCTTCAATTTTTTTATCATCGTTCAAGCGTGAAATTGCATCTAAAAGGTTTGACTTTCCATGGTCGTTGGCGCCTATCAAAATAGTTACTTTACCGTCAACGATTAAACTCTCCTCTCCCTTCACGGATTTAAATCCTTGAACAACTAATTTATTGAGTTTCATTTTTTCTTCAATTTTGCCTCCATTATAACTAAAAGTCAATAACAAGAAGCGACTATGTAGCGGTTTAGGTAAAATTAACGTCAAGCAACAATGGCACTATAATATTCGTAGTATTTTCAAGCTTAATATGTAGAGAAAGTAATTCTCCTTGATCTTTCAACCCTATTTTAGAATAATCTATTTTAGTTATTTTCATACCTACCACTCCGCCACCTGGTCCCATTGCATTGGCTGCAATTTGGTCATATATTTTTCGTTTGGTTTTATCCAGGCAAGCAACAGAAAGAAATACAATCGGCACATCCCGAATAATTTCTATCAAATGGCTTAATAAATAGAACCATAAGCCATTTCCTATTGTGCTTGTTTCTAAATATCCTGTTAGACCAATATTTTTTAGAAACAAAATCATTTCCCTTCGTAAAGAAACATAACCTATAGCCGCAGAAAGTTTTAACTGGGTTTCGTGCGTGCTTTTAGAATCCTTCACTTCAACTAACGCATCATTGATCTTGGCTATTATTCTTAATCCTGTATTCGACTGGTCTATTTTTGTATGAGCACACCAGTTACAAAACAAGTTGAGTATCAAATAGTTTTGCTTTTCAGCATCATCCATCAACTCAAGCCTTTTACGGATAAGTCCCATTAAAGATCTAACTTCATCTTCTGAAATATTAGAGCCCTTTTCTAAAATGACTTTAATTTTTGCCTCTAAATCTTTTTCCATAATTTTGAAGGTTTTATTTTACTATTTCACTGATTTAAATACATGTCAACAACAAAAAACCGACCAATAATAGTCGGCATTTGTCTGAATACGGCGCTCAGCCGGTATGCGATGACTGGAACGGTTATAGGGCCACACACACGTTTTGAGGCATATCGGTCTGCCTCGAAACTGCGCTGACTCGTGCTGCGGGACTTGGACTCGAACCAAGATACTCGCCTTCAGAGGGCGATGTCCTACCATTAGACGATCCCGCAAAATTTTAATCTTTCAGATACTTTTTAATAACTATGAAACTGGAAATAACACCAACTCCTACTCCGAAAACTAATTGAATTAAAACAAAAATCCATAGATTATTCAAGAAATATGAGAAAATATCAAAGCCGGGCAGAACAACTGAAATTTTTGGCGCAAGAAACATTGCTGATAAACCGGAAATGAAAATACAAATTATAAATGAAATCACTCCGTAAATTATTCCTTGAATTATAAAGGGGCCCCTTACAAACCAATCTCCGGCGCCAACAATTCTCATTGTTGCAATTTCTTCTTTGGAATTTTCAATGCCAAGTTTTATTGTGTTAAAAACAACCAAAATGGCAAGTATAATCAAAATAATTCCCAAAATAATGCCAAACAAATTTATGTTGCTTGTTATGGAATAAACTTCTTCTATTGTGGCTTTTTTCTGCGAATAATCAACCGAATCAACTAAATTGCTAAAATCCGAATTTTGCAAAACATTTGAAATTTCGGCATATTGTGAATGGTCTCCATTGGTTGTTATGTTTAAAGAAGGTAAAAATGGATTGTCCCCCACCTCCTGCAATGCTTTAGACAACACCTGATTGCTTTCATGTTTTTGATTAAAAGATGCCAATGCTTGGTCTTGCGAAACATATTCTATATTTTTAATGTTCGGCGACATTTTCATTATTTCTGTCTTTGCCGATAAAATATCTGCTTCTTGCGTGCCGGATTTAAAATATGCCGTAACATCAATTTTATCTTGTATTTGCGTGGTTAAATATCCGGCAATGCCTTGGAAAAAAACCAGCCCGGTAATTAACATTATTGTAATAACCAAAATAAATATTGCGGCAACCGAAATTCCTTTATTCCTAGAAAAATCATTTGTGGCAAATTTGGCGATTCTTTTAAAATTTGTAAACATAGTACTAAAATTATATTATAAACCTTCCTGCGAATTCATCTCTTATTATTCTTCCGCTCTCTATTGTGATTACTCTTTTTCCTAATTTATTTATAACCTCTCTGTCGTGCGTGGACAAAATAATTGTTTTCCCCGCCTGATTTATTTTTTGCAAAAGAGAAATAACTTCATAAGTATTGTACGGGTCAAGGTTTCCTGTTGGCTCGTCGGCAATAATAATGTCGGGACGGTTCACCAATGCCCGGGCAATTGCCAACCTTTGCTGTTCTCCGCCCGAAAGTTCGTTTGGAAAATTATTTATTTTATCTTTCAATCCAATAATTTCCAAAACTCTTGGGACTTCTTTTTCAATTTCTTCATTTGTTTTGCCTTCAATTTGCATAATATAGGCAACATTTTCATAAACTGTCTTTTTTGGCAACAACTTATAATCCTGATAAACTCCGCCAACAGTTCTTCTCATTTCCTGAACTTTAAGTGAATCGGCATTTGCCATGTTCACCCCCTTAAAAAAAACTTCCCCTGAAGTTGGAATTTCCAGCCCCAAAATCAAACGCACCAAAGTTGTTTTCCCCGCCCCCGATTTTCCCACAATAGAAACAAACTCCCCCTCTTTTATTTCAAAAGAAACATCTTGCAAAACTGTCGTTCCATCAGGATAAGTTTTAGTTACATTAATAAATTTAATCATTTTATTTTCTCAACATTGATTTTACTTTCTTCACATCAATATCTTTTTTGAATATCACGAAGTTCCGCCCCATTTTGCAACCTTTTATTGACCCATTGCCCAATCTGTAAAAAACCGAAATCCTGCTGACCCCCAAAATCTCCGCCAACTCACTCGTAGTATAAAAACTTCTTTTATCTCTAATAATTTCGCTTGTCATAAGTTTACGTAGCGTAGCGATATACTTTATCTTAACATATGTTAAGATGATAAACTATATTTTTTTATTCTTTGATTTGAATAAAGATACGATGGTAAGAATCATCTTTTTTGTGGTCTGTGTGCCAAATATCACATAGCATTCCATCAATAACAACATCCGCCACAACCGGCCCTTCCCCATAGCCATGAGGTGGCTCTTTGCCCGTAATCACATCATTAAAAAACCTCAACTTCCCGAGAACACCGGCTCTTTTTATTTCTTCTGTCCAAAATTCTAAACCTTTATAAACCTCTTTAGATTTTTCAACATTTTCCATATTTTTAAAATTAAAATTATAATATTTTTTATCTTAACATACGTTAAGATGACATTTTTAATTCGGCTTCGATAAATTTTTCCAGGTCTCCGTTTAAAACACTTTCTGTGTCGGACGTTTCGTATTGGGTGCGCAGGTCTTTTACCATTTTGTAGGGGTGCAGAACATAGGACCTTATTTGATTTCCAAAACGCACCGAAATATTTTCGCCTTTTATTTCCTTAATTTCTTTTGCGTGCTGTTCTTCTTTTAGCTGGTAAAGCTTTGCGTACAAAATTTTCATTGCGTGCTCTTTATTTTTTCCCTGCAACCGTTCCGACTGGCTTGCCACAACAACTCCGGTTGGAATGTGTGTTATTCTCACCGCCGATTCTGTTTTGTTAACATATTGCCCGCCGGGGCCTGACGCCTTAAATGTATCAATTTTTAAATCGTCCGGCTTTATTTCTTCGTCAAATTCTTTTCCAATTTCCGGCAAAATATTTACCAAAGCAAAAGAAGTCTGCCGGAGTTTTTGAGCGTTAAACGGAGAAATTCTGACGAGCCTGTGGACTCCGGTTTCTTTTTTTAAAAATCCATAAGCATAATTTCCTTTTATTTCCATTGTAACAGATTTTGTGCCAATTCTTCCTTCGGGCCCTCCTGATTCTCCAAATTGCTGATGCAAAATATTTGTTTTAAATCCTTTCATATCGCAATATTTTTCATACATTCGTAAGAGCATTGTTGCCCAGTCTTGCGCATCTTGCCCCCCTGCTCCCGAAAATATTTCCAATATTGCATTGTTTTTGTCATATTTGCCCGACAAAAAAATTTTAAATTCTTGCTTATCAATTTTCTTCTCAATTTCAACTAACAAATTATTATCCTGTAAAATTTCAAAATCTTGCAAATCCTTTTCTATTTTTTCAACCGATTCTATTTCATTTTTAATTTCCGAAATTTCCTGTTGTATTTTTCCCGCATTTTCCGGATCATTCCAAAAATCCGTTTTCAAAGTCTGCCCTTCTAACTCTTTTATTTTTTTTTCTTTCCCCTCAATATCAAAGCCGCTCCACCAACAGATGGAGCCGATTTTTTAATTCATCAAGTTTAGATATTTTCTCTGCCATTAAATTATTTTACCACAAAAAAAATATTAAAAAAGAGCCGATGGGGTGAATCGAACACCCGACCCACGCTTTACGAAAGCGTTGCTCTACCATCTGAGCTACATCGGCAAAAAATTCTGAGCGGGTAACGGGAATCGGACCCGTATCTTAACCTTGGGAAGGTCACGTTCTGCCACTGAACCATACCCGCCTTCTGATTAAAAATTATATACTAAAATTTGCTTTTTATCCAGTTCCATGAATTTGCAATCCAGTCATACCACGGATTTTGTAACTGGACAGACGAATCTGTTTTTTTTGGGGGGGCCACAAAAATGACTTCTTTTTCTCCGGGTTTTTGTTCTCCAAGTTGTTCGTAAGCGATTTTCTCAATGTAATCCGGATTATTTTGATTTGCAATATCATTTTTAATGGCCTTGCTGCTGTTTTGAATATCTGTAATTTGTTTTTTATAATTATTGATTTCAGTCAAAAGTTCTTTCTTTTTTTGATACATTTTTATATCAGAAAAAATCAGCGCAACAACAATTACAGAAAACAGAATGCCGGCAACTTGAAAGGCAGTGTTCTCAAATGCAGAATCTGACTTTTGTTTTTTATTAAAATTTGCTACCATAAACGAATATAAAATAAATTTAATAAAATGCCGAAAATAAAAAAGAAAACCATCTTTAGGGTCACTTGGACAATTTTAATTTGCTTAGTAGCGCTTGGAATGGTTCTGGTTTTTATCGGACGGTTCTAAAAACATTTATGCAAGCCCAATATTTTTAATTGCAGACTCGTAGACGTCCAATATTTTTTTGGTTTGCTCCGCGGAAAGTTTATAATCGGGATTGTAAACAATTGAGTTCCGTGCCTCATGCGCATTTAAAATTCCATCTGCTCCTTCGGTCATTAATCTGGCAACTTTATCAATTGCCCCCTTAAAATCTTCACTGTCATACCCCCTGTTATCTAAAACTTCCATTAAAAGATCGTCTGCATCAATTATGGCTAATTTATAATCGGACTCCGTTCCAGATTCCATTCTTTTTTTAATTTTATCCCATTTTTTAGATGTTTCTCTTGTGCCATACGACTGCCAAAAAAAGAACTCTGTTGTATCTTCCAAAAATTTATACTGCAACCATGATGAATTTATCATAAAATAAATTACCATCGCTAAAAAAAACATTCCAAACGCTGCAAAAACTAATTTTACAGGAAACAAATAATCCTGCAAGGCAGGCGAGGAAATGAAATAAATAAAATCTTTTATTCCAAGCAAGTTGTAAAAATCAATCCAAGTCATACTATTATTATACAACTACACAAAAAAACCTGCAACTGAAGTGTACCCCGTTTAGTGGACACGGATAAAAAACCGGTTTTAGGCGCTTAGTGCCAACAAATGATCCCTGTATTCAACAGGGGTCATTTTGTTTTTATCCCACTGCGCGCGTTCGCAGTT
>Ga0114951_10001024_pt1 | contig 36528 bp, 25 predicted proteins | sample AM7aDNAmetaG_FD_88677 | JGI IMG/M metagenome (GOLD analysis project Ga0114951, IMG submission 88677) | Freshwater microbial communities from Finland to study Microbial Dark Matter (Phase II) - AM7a DNA metaG | ecosystem: Environmental > Aquatic > Freshwater > Lake | place: Finland: Lake Alinen... | reverse complement strand
GTTATTTGTCATCCTTGCTCAATATGGTATATGGATTTAGCTTTTGATGTTGCTGCACGTTACGAGATACCAATTATTGTTGCAGGCTGGACAAAAGGTCAATCTTCAAATCAGGAAGTTATGTCGAAATGTGGCTGTAATGTTCATTCGGCAGAATTCAGAGCTATGGCTGAAAACACAAAACACTTTCTGGACCATGAATTAAAAGATTTGCCTCAATATAAAGATTTTCCACGAAGTATGGAAGAAGTACTTTCAAGAGCCAAAAAACGGCATAAAAGCCTTGTTATTTCCCCCCATTGGTTTTTACCTTTCAGTACGGAAGAATATGTAAATCTTATAAAAAGAGAACTTAAGTGGAAAGTGCCGAAATTAAGTTACCCTGCAGGCTCTACTAACTGTGCTTTAAACTTCTTATCTGTGCATCTTTCATTAAAACATTATGGCTATACACACTATCATGTTGAAGCCAGCAAACTCATACGCGAAGGTGTTATAACACGTGAAGAAGCCATGAGACAACTGGAAATTAATTTCGACAATAAATTGCTTAATGAAATAGCTTCTAAATTGAATTTCCAATTCGAATAAATAATGTGGTTATTTAAGTATAGGAAGGTATCAGGTATAAGGAGATAGAGGAACAAGAAAAACAGATGCAATTGGGGGAAGAATATTTTTAGGAAATGGAATTTTTTAATAGAAGATGCCAAAGTAACTTTCAATGCTTTTATTAAATTTGTAATCATATAAAAAGACACAAACAATGCTAACTCTAGAACTTTTCAACCTATACCTTATACCTCTTACCCTTACATTCAAATAACAATTAATTAATAATGAACATACTCGGTCTTTCCTGTTATTACCACGACGCTGCTGCCTGTCTTGTAAAAGATGGTGTAGTAGTGGCTGCAGTACAGGAAGAAAGGTTAAACCGCGTTAAAAATTCATCAGATTTTCCTATAAAATCGATTAACTATTGTGTTCAGGCAGGCGGAATAAGCTTTAATGAGATTGATTATGTGGCATTTTACGAAAAACCATTTCTTAAGTTTTCGCGCGTCATATTTGACCATATAAAGTCTTTTCCCTTTTCATATCTGAATTTTTTACAAAATATACCTCTTTGGTTACAAGACCGGTTAGTAGTTCCCCTTGTGTTGAAAAGGGAGTTCGGATATACAGGAAAAACAATATTTGTGAAACATCATCTGGCGCATGCTTCCAGCTCTTTTCTAGTATCGCCCTTTGATGAAGCAGCTATTATTACTGTTGATGGTGTTGGAGAATATGCTACAACATCTTATGGTTACGGGAAAGATAATGCTATTAATATCCTTAAAGAGATCCATTACCCTGATTCTTTAGGATTACTTTATTCGGCTCTGACAGCTTTTTTAGGATTCAAAGTCAATAGCGGAGAGGGAACTACCATGGCTCTTGCCGGCTTTGGCAAGCCAGTTTATCTTGATAAGTTTTACGAAATAATAAAAGTCAATGACGACGGTAGTTTTCGCATGAACGTAAAATATTTTGGCTTCATAAAAGGGCGTGCCATGTTCAGCAGAAAATTTGTTGAGTTATTTGGGCCACCACGGAAGCCGGGAACCGAATATGACCAGAAATATAAAGATATAGCTGCTTCGCTGCAATTATTTGTTGAGGAAACGTTAATTAAGATTGCTAATCATGCCCACCAAGAAACCGGTTCAAAGAATCTATGTCTTGCAGGTGGTGTATTTCTGAATTGTGTGGCTAATCAGAAAATATTTGACAATACTCCTTTTGAACAGGTGTTTATACAACCGGGTGCAGGAGACGCCGGCACGTGTATAGGCGCTGCCATGAACTTATACAACTGCATACTGAACAATCCCCGCAAATATGTGATGGAACATGCTTATTTGGGACCTGAATTTAGCAATGAGCAGATCAGACGCATTGTTTTAAACAAAAATTTAAAATTTACAGAGTATTCTGATGATGAACTCATTCAAAAAACAGCCCTGCTTATCCATGAAAACAAAACTATTGGCTGGTTGCAGGGCAGACTAGAATTTGGTCCCCGTGCATTAGGAAACCGTTCCATACTTGCCAATGCTACCAATCCTGAAATGTCGAATATATTAAATACCCGTATTAAACATCGCGAATGGTTCAGACCTTTTGCACCCATAGTTCCCGAAGAATATGCCAACGAATATTTTAACCTTACTAACATGTCACCTTTTATGTTGCTTGCCCCAAAGGTAAAGGAGCATGCAGAGTCTTTACTGCCTGCCATTACCCATATTGACGATACGGCAAGAGTACAGACTGTGAGCATGAAACACAATCCCATTCTTCACAAGCTATTGTTGGAATATAAAAAAATAAGTGGAATACCTGTTATTGTAAATACATCTTTCAACCTGCAAGGCGAGCCTATTGTATGCTCTCCTGAAGAAGCCATCAATGATTTTCTGAAAAGTGAAATGGATTATCTTGTGATGGGGAATTATGTTGTAGGAAAGTAAATTGTCAAACTATTATTGGCTCCCAATATCATCTTTGTATTATTAGTTTTTGATTTTTTATCCAATCTTTAGATTTTATTTCAACCATATAAATACCTCCTTTTAAGTCTCCAATATCAATCTGAGTTTGACTTTGTTTAATAATATCTGAGCTCACCAATACGCCCATAATATTGTAAATATTTAATTCCAAATCCGTATAGTTTGAATTATTGATATTCAAAAAAATCATGTCAGAAGACGGATTCGGGTATAAACTAAATAAAATATCTTTTGAAACCGGTTTAGAGGCAGGCGTAAAAACTGTATCACAGATTACCATTGGAAGGGGAGACTGACAAAAGCTATATACAGGAGAAGGGTTTCCATACTTTAATCGCTGGTCTTCATAAAAGCAAGTTAAATCGTACGAATTATCTGTCGCACTCCAGAAGGTTGCAAAAGGTAACCCCCATGAGCTGCCAACACCTTCAATCCAATCTTCAGTATTATAGATGTTAGAAGGGTCTTGTAAGTGTAAGCGAGAATGAAGTTGAGCTCCTACTAAGACGGAATCTTTGCTTGTAATTAAATGTCCGAAAAGATTAGGATTTCCTGTAAGTACATTCGTGTAAATGGTATCACCAATATTTGTGTGACTAAAATCATATACCAATTTAACCGACGTATCTGCTGAAGCCCATGTTTTCCAGATAAATATCTGCTTGCCGGATTCTCTTAACCCTCCAAAAAATTCTGTTGGATATATGGAATCATAAACTGTACCCGGCAAATGGTGTACAGAGATGTTGATTTTCTTATATAACAACCCATCGTGTAGGGTATCTGCTCCATCCATCATAAATGAATAATCATCGTGCCAGCCCGGTTGATAAAAAAAGAAACAGCGTACAACACTCCATGTTGCAGATCCTGTTGGGAAGGGGTGATATATTTGGGCATTGGTGCCAAAAGAAAATACAATCAAAAAAACTGAAATAATAATATTCTTTTTCATTTTTAACTTTTTTTTGTAATAAATGTCATGGTTTTTACCTCATCAATTATTTCTTTAACTTTAAACCCTGTTAATTTTAAAAATAAAAGTATTTCATCTTTAGTAAAAGCCCTCAGGGTAGTTATATCATCAAATTCAGTTATTTTACCATACTGTTCTATGATGTATTTCGCATACCAGTCGTAAGTCCAGCCGGTTTCAAGATTCTTCTTTAACGTGCTTATCCTACGTATCTTTTTATTATTGTGCTCAATATTTTGCTCAAAATCATTAAAGTTATCAAATATGCCGTTTGCTTCAAACACTCCAAAAACAAACAATCCATTATCTTTCAGCGATTTACGAATGCCTGTAAAAGTATCAATAATTCCCTTATTTTCAATTACGTAGGCTATAGAACGGCCTGTTATGAGTACAGAATCGAATTGCTGGTCGTATGATATATTCCGCATATCACACTGTATAAATTTATCCTCTTTTACTTCTGTACGGGCAATATCTAGCATCTCGTTGTATAAGTCTAATCCAAGATAGTCATAATTGTTTATAATAAACCTACGTGCAAGCATACCGGAGCCACAACCAACTTCTAAAATTTTCTTGCTATTGTTTTTCTTTAAAATGGAATCGTAAAAACTAAATTCTTTGTCGTAATCAAAGACATGTTGATACATTTCGTGATAAATGCCTGCCAATGTTGAATATAATTGAGTCATTTGATTTCCTTTTAGATATAAATTACATATTTCATAAACAAATATATTTATTTTTTAAATTTTAAAACATGGATTAATTAATATTTTAATAAGTTTGTGAGAAGAATAAATATGATGGAACACCTTTTCTTAATAATTAACTTTTAATTTTTTTCAAAGCCATCAAACCCAGGGCAACAGATAGTGTAGCCTTAATATCTTGTTTAAGAATTTTTTCTTCTATTGCTTCTAAAGGTATAATTTTTACTGCAATATTTTCTGTTTCATCTAATATTTGCTGTTGAATTTTTTTACAATTGTAGGCTATAAACAGATAGGTTCTGTTACAATCTTTTGTAGGGTTATCTATCACTGTTGCAATAGCAGTCAAGTGCTCAAAAGTATAGCCTGTTTCTTCCAATAGTTCGCGTTGGGCTGCCATTTGGGGACTTTCTTTTTCTGAATCGAAAAATCCTCCCGGAAACTCCAGCAAAATCTCTTCTGCAGCATGCTTATATTGTTCTACCATCACTACTTCATTTTCGCTAGTGATAGGGAAAATCAGCACCACGTCAGGTCTTTCGCTTACTATGTAGTCGTCTATAACTTTGCCGTCAGGCATCAAAACGGTATCTTGCCTGAGTTTAAACCATCTGTGATTAAAAACTATTTCCGATTTTATTTTATGCCACTTCTTTATCATTTGATATTGTCAAAATACAAAAAAAGCCCTTTCGCAAAGAAAAGGCTTTTTATTAGTTGTGCGGTAAAATATTATTCAGGATGAATAGCTTCTACCGGGCAAACATCAGCACATGCACCACAATCAGTGCAAATTTCTGAGTCAATTTTATAGATGTCACCTTCAGAAATTGCTTCAACTGGACATTCGTCAATGCAGCTTCCACAAGCGGTGCAATCTTCACTAATTTTATAAGCCATAATAGTATAAATTTAAGGTTTTTTATTAATTAACATTGCAAATATATTTAATGAATTGCATTTAATTCATTTTTTATTAAACTATTTTTCAAATTTAAATACAATCTAAATTAAATTAAAAAGATATTTCCGCTTAAATTCCTCTTTCTGACGGACTATTTTTTTCTTCTCTAATATTCATTTTTCTATATTTAGAAATTTCTATATCTTTATGATTTCGAAATTTGAATACTTACTAACACATAAATTTTATGCAAACAGATTTTCAGTTAAAAAGAGTCCTTTTTATTTTAGTTTTTATTATCAATGCAGGTATAATGATAGCCCAACATGTCTATCCCCAGCATGATTACAAGGGTAATAATCCTCTAGGGCAGATTACAAAGTCTATTAAGGCACAAACCCCTTTGCTGAATAATTATGATGTTAAGTTCTACTATCTGGATATAGCTGTTGAACGCACTTCAGTTGATGTGAAAGGTAATGTTACCATAAAGGCTGAAGTAGTTTCTTCTGTATTGGATACATTTGCGTTCGAGCTAATAGATACTTTAACTATTGATTCTGTCCTTATTAATGGTGTTAAAAGCACATTTACACGAAATAATGATGAGGTGTTTGTAAAAGTTACTCCGGCTATCAGTCATGGTAATCTTGTGACTGCCACAATATTTTACTGGGGAACTCCTCCTACAGGTGGCTTTTTCTCTGGTATTTCCAGTGCTGCTTCTCCAACATGGGGCAATCAGATTACGTGGACTTTATCGGAGTCTTTTAATGCCAAGCAATGGTTCCCGTGCAAGCAGGTCCTTTCTGATAAAGCAGATTCGAGTTATGTTTTTGTAACAACATCAGATTCTAATAAAGCAGGGTCAAATGGGTTATTGACTAATATTGTATCATTACCCAATAATAAAGTGCGTTATGAATGGAAAGCACGGTATCCCATCGATTATTATCTTATCTCTGTTGCAGTAGGAAAATATGTTGATTATAGTATTTACGCGCACCCGGCAGGCACTAACGATTCAATTCTGATACAGAATTATATTTATGATAACCCCAACACGCTTCCGTATTTCAAAACACAGATTGACTTGACAGCCGATTTTATAGAGCTGTATTCTGACTTGTATGGTCTATACCCATTCCGGAAAGAAAAATACGGACACTGCATGGTGCCTTTGGGCGGTGGTATGGAGCATCAGACCATGACAACTTTAGGTTCCTTCAATTTCACATTAACATCTCATGAGTTATCGCACCAATGGTTTGGGGATAATGTTACCTGTGCCACTTGGAGTGATATTTGGATTAATGAAGGTTTTGCTTCTTATTCGGAATATCTTGCCCTTGAATATCTAAGTAGTGGTCAGGAACAACCCTGGATGGCCGATGTTCATAGCAACGTTTTATCTCAACCGGATGGAAGTGTTTATGTACCGGTTTTACAAGCCACCGACGAAAATCGGATATTTGACTCAAGGCTTTCTTACGATAAAGGAGCTGCTATTATTCACATGATTCGCTTTGAACTTCAAAACGATACTGTTTTCTTTAATATCATGAAGGCCTTTCAAAATCAATATAAAGACAGTATAGCAACAGGCGATGATTTTAAAAATGTTACTGAAACCCTTTCCGGGAAAAGTTTCGATGACTTCTTCAACCAATGGTATTATGGAGAAGGTTATCCTATTTACAATGTTGTCTGGTCGCAGTATAATGATACTCTTTTTATATCAAATGTGCAAACTACTTCTATGCCTATTACGCCTTTGTTTAAGATGTTACTTCCTTTTAAAATCCATACAGCTAATGGCGATAGTGTTGTTCTATTACAGCAGAACCAGCATACTGAAAATTTTAAAGTTCCTTTTTCTAATCATATTACCAGCTTAGAGCTCGATCCCGACAACTGGCTGTTGATGGTTGTAAGCAACATTGTTCAAGGTACTGATGATCAGGTTATTGGAAAAGAAACATTTTTAGTTTACCCCAACCCAGCTACAGATGTCATTAAGTTACAATTCAGTAAAACAGAAAATCGTCATGTGCAGATTTATGATTCGAACGGACGACTTGTTTTGGAATTAGAATCTGCTCAGACGCTTCTGAATATTGATACCCATGCAATGAATAAAGGCATTTATACTATTAAAGTATTAGGAAAAAACAGTATGAATCAAACGAAGAAATTTGTAAAGATATAAGAGGTAAAAATACGTTCAGATACTTATTAAGAGCCCCATTTAATAGTTTTTCCGGTGTGTAAAATCCAGTAAACATTTGCAAAGGCTGAAACTGGAAGTTTAGATTCATGTACCATTTCATATTTTGGAGGGTCATAGAAACCATATAAACCGAAAGAATAATGAAAATACATCTTAGCATGAGTCCAAGACAATGTTGCCATACCCAGTTGTCTTTTTCCTTCTTTAAAGCCGCCTACACCGGTGTTAAACACAATAGCATTTTGTTTATTAATCACATAATCCGTTTCAAAACCGGTAGAGAAATATTTGAAGCGGGGGGTACCAACATCAACTGGCAGAAAACCAACGAAAGCACCATTTCCTCCTAATCCTGCCATTCCTACGACTCCTGTAAAATGTACTCTCATTGTAGAAGCATCGCCTCTGAAAGAGAAAGTTAATTTTTTAGAAACAGGAAAACTAAGATATAACTTAATATGGCTGTCAGAGCCATGTATCAAGCCAATCGTTCCACCTCCAACGGCGCCACCAGGCAAAAGAATGCCTGAGGCAGCTGCAACGGGGAAAATTCCTACAGCAGTTCCTACTTCAAGTGCTGATGCAAAAAATTTTGTGTCAACAAATCTGTATTTAAAGGAGATGTTTGGGGTGATGATAAGGGGTAAATAAATAGATGTTTCAACCTTATCGCTCATTGCATAAGAACTTCTTCCAAGGATATTCAACCTGACTTCATGGGCATGTAAAGTGTATGCGCTGCCAAATTCCGGCACATGTCCATCAGCCCAGCCGATATGCATCACTTTAATTTTTCCGTTTTGATTGACGGTATCGTTGGTAAGAATTGTTTCACAACGTCCTCTTAAAAAGATACTTAAGAAAGCTAAAACAAAACAAAATTTTAATAATTGCATGGTTAAAATAATTTATCTCCAAAAGTAAACAAATAGAATAAGCCGGACAAAAATAATAATCAATTACCCTTTTTCTCTATCAAAAAATCCCCAATAATCATGGCATCAATGCCACATTTATAAAAGGTAGCCAAAGCATCAGAGGGGGAGCACACTATAGGTTCATTATTTGTGTTGAAGCTGGTATTGATAACAACGGGATGCCCTGTTTTAGTTTCTAATAGCTTAACCATGCTATAATAAAGAGGGTGTTGGTTAACATTTATCGTCTGTATCCTGGCTGTATTGTTAACATGGGTTACAGCAGGAATTTTATCTGTCATTTCCGGTTTAACATCATAGGTAATGGTCATGTAAGGAGAAACAGCTGATTTCCCTACAAAATAGTCTTTTGATTTTTCTTCAAGAACGGTCGGACAAAAAGGGCGGAAAGATTCACGGAATTTTATTTTGTGATTCAAAATGTCTTTCATCTCTCTGACACATGGATTGGCTAAAATACTTCTACTTCCCAATGCTCTTGGACCAAACTCCATATCGCCCTGAAACCATGCTACTACCTTGTTTTGTGCAATAAGTTCAGCAGCTGTCTCGACAGGGTCAACTTCTTTAAAACTTACATTGGTGGCTTTTAATGTGTTTATTATGGCATTATTATCATAACCTGCTCCCCAGAAAATATTGTCGAAAGATTCTATCTTAAAGTCGTTTTGAACAGCAACATACATCGCTGCACCTAAAGAAATTCCGGCATCGCTTGATGCAGGCATGACGTAGAATTCATCAATAAAAGGAAGATTCATCAACTTCTGATTAACCAAACAATTGAGAGCTACGCCACCAGCAATACACAACTTTCTGAGTCCGGTTTTTTGATGAAAAGCAGTAACTATATCAATGATAATATTTTCAAGATGAAGTTGGGCAGAAGCGGCAACATCTTTATAATGTTGCGTGATGGGTGCATTTTGTAATCTGTAAGGACCAAGTAAGTCTGTAAGCTTTTTCCCGAACATCATTTCTTGTCGGGTTGGTTGCGATTGTCCCTGGTGTATAGGTCGCAAAAAGGAGTCATCAACACTGAAAGAGCCATTCTTAAAACTGACCAAAGTGTTCATGTCAAAGGCTGTTGATTTGCCATACGGAGCCAAACCCATCAGTTTATACTCATCACTGTCTCTTTTAAAGCCGCAGTATTGGGTTATCATAGAATAGAAAATACCAAGACTATCAGGACGGGAAAAACTTTCTAACACATTGATTTCGTACTTATTACCAATGGCAAGTTGCGTTGAAACACCATCGCCAGAGCCATCAATTGTCAATATCATTGCCTTGTCAAAACCTGAAGCATAAAATGTACTGGCAGCATGAGCTATATGATGATGAACAAATTTTATGTGAGGACAATAACCAAAATTAAATTCAAAATATGATTTAAGCTTTTCTGCATATTCTTCTCCCCATGTACTGCCGTGAGATGCTATATAATTAACCTCTCTGATGTTGACGCCTGCTTTATTAAGAACAAATTCAATAGCTTTCTCAGGCAGTTGACCCGGAGAAAATTTAATACGGTTAAGGCGTTCTTCTTCAATGGCAGCAAGTACTTTCCCTTTGTACATCAATACAGCCGAAATGTCTTGATAACCCGGCCTGATGCCACCGTTGATGCCTAAAATATACATAATATAATTCTTTAAGTAATTATCTTCCTAAGATTTTATTTCTTTTCTGATATACTCTTCTAATTCTTCTTTACTCGGCAATACAACTAAATACTTATGAACAAATACACTTTCTTCCAATCCCGCTGTCGCGTATTTTACCATAGTATTGCCTTTATCTGTGCATAATAATATTCCAACTGGTGGATTATCGTCTTTCTGCATTACCTCATTACGATAGTAGTTGAGGTAGGCGTTCATTTGTCCTACAAAGCCGTGCTTAAATTTTTCTGTTTTAAGATCAAGCAGTATATGGCATTTCAAGATACGATGATAAAAAACAAGGTCAATAAAATCATAAGTATCATCAATTAATATCCTTTTTTGGCGTGCCTCAAAACAAAAACCATAGCCCAGTTCGAGCAGAAACATTTGTAAGTGATCAAGAATAGCTTGCTCCAACACTGATTCAGTAACTAAGGCACAATCGCGTAATCCTAAAAATTCAATAGTTATAGGGCTATTAATAACATCCTTTGGTGTAAGCTGAACGGCTTTTTGTTTGACTAATTCTGATAATTTTACTTTGTCTTTAGAAAGACCCGAAAGTTCATAATACAAGGAGCCAATTTGTCTTTCCAGTTCTGCTACCGACCAGCTGCCTTTAATACATTCCATTTCATAAAAAGCACGTTTCAGTGCGTCATCAATTTTTGAGAGTTCAGTCAAATGACTATAGGAGAGTTTTGATAATATTTTTTGAGCTGATAGTCTTAATCTTTCTTTTTTTATTTCGACAAAGTCTAATTCGGCGGTCATTAACTGCCGTTTTCTCGAAAAAATAAATTCGGCAGTCGGCAACCGCCGAATTGCATCTGCTGGTAGAAATTCTTTTATGGCAGAAGATATTTGAGGATAAACGTTGTAAAACTGCCTGTATTCTCTGAATCTTCGTTCTGTCATACCTTTTATGCCTGAGTGTTCAAGGTGACTTTCAAGATTAATCAAAAGCTTTTCTCCATATTTTGCCCTATCTTCACCATTCTGCTCAAATTCAACAATATAGAAACCTATCAGCCAGTTGCGAAGGGTAATTGAAATATTGATTGCCTTTGCTGCTGATATTTGCAGAGTGTTGTGAATGGATTTTATATTTTGAATAAGTGTTGAAAATTTCATTTATTATTGTTTTTGGAAAGAAAATTATTTTCCACAACAAAAGTACTTATAATAGGTAACTTTGGGTAAAAGATTCAGATATGAAAGTGCTTTTATTGGATACTTGAATAATCGTATTATTTTGTAACTTGTTTTATAATTTCTGAATGTTTTAGGTGGAATTCTCATAAAGCTCTCAAAATCTTCTTTGCTTAAATCCAACCGTTTTATACACAAATTAATGATTTTTGGATCTTCAATAGAATAAATGCTGTGGGCTCTTTTGAGTGCTGTCTCTCTGTCTAGCTGACCTGAACGTACTAAAGCAGAATCACTGTTCATATTAAGGTCAATGTTGAATTTAACCCTATGAATGTATTTCAACAGACTGTGGTACAGGTCATCAAAATAATGAGCGCCGGGATAAACCCAATCCAGCTCTTTTATAATTATTTCTTCTGCCTCTTTCCGAATATAAGGATAGTAGTACAACGGGGTAATGGTTTTAATTTTACGGATAACTGTATAATAAAACATTTCTTTAATGCCCAGATTAAAACCCGGGTCAGCAGGTTTCCATGGTCTTAGTTTAACAGTACCAAAAATATGATGTACATTTCTTAAATAATCGCCATCAAAGTAAGACCAGGAAAGAGGCTTGACTCCTTCGGTTCTGAAAGATTGCCCTATTAAGATGTAGTTCAAATTTTCTTTGGCGGCAACACCATACAGAGAAGATGCAATACCTATGTCGGTACCGAGGTTCAAGTCAGGGACGGAAGCTTTTAAAAAATCTATTTTAAGGTCCTTACCCTCACGCCAGTCAGAAGTTATTGTGCGCAAATCAACGCCTAACTTTTTGGTAGCTTTCACCATGTTTTCTCCAGCAACAGGATTGTCGAAGCCATCATTAAAATGAACAGCCAAAGGTCTTAACCCCCATTTTTTAACAGCAAGGTATAATAAATATGTACTGTCTCTTCCTCCGCTTAGACCTATAACACAATCATATTTCTTATGCCTGGATTTTTGTTTTATCTGTGCAAAAATCTTTGCAAGAATTTTCTCACCTCTTTCGTCATTGGGAAATAAGTCAGATAAAAAATTATGAAAATGGCAGAAATTACATACTCCTTCTTTATCGAACGTTATACCTGATACTGAATTATCCTGAGCGCAACAGGTGCAGGTCTGTGGTGTGAGGTTTGTAGGGATGCCATTAACGATAACTTTTTGCATATTATAGGCTTATTTTTTAGGAATAAACTCATATGTAAAGAAGGTATAGGGTATAGGGGTATAAGGTGAGGAGGGTATAGAGGTGTATGGAGAGGAGGGTATAAAGGTATAAGTTGAAGAAGGTATAAAGGTATAATGGAATAGTGATATAAAGGATATCTTTTTTGTCAATTTTGTAATCGTGTGATTTTTCATAATTAATTTATTTTTCCTCATTAAGTATTCTGTTATTCTTACCTCTATTTCCTCCATACCTGGAATAACTACAAAAACTCATCAAAACGGTACCCTTTTTTTCGCAGGTTATCACCAAACTGGGTGCCTTTAAGATTATTGGCGGGGACTTCAAATTCGGTGGTGATGAGCTCTCCTGCAAATTCGTTAAATTGTCCCTGGGCGATGATTCCTTTTTCACCAACAGCCAGAGAGCAGCCTACTTGTTTTTTGCCTTCATAAGGACCTCCAATAATGTAGCCAACGCTGGTTGTACTTACAACAACTATATTATATAACTGAGCCAATATGCTTAATGGTTTATTCCATTTTTCCTTGTATGGGTCGTCTTCTTCGGTAATGTAATAATCTACAGTCCAGGAAGATGGAGATAAAATTACCTGAGCTCCCATGCGTGCCAAGGTATGACCAATAGTTAGTGCTTCAATGTAATTGTCGGCACAAATGTTTACACCAATCTTACCCCATGGCGTATCAACAACATTTAAAGAAGTGCCTACTTCGTAATATGGGAGTTCAACTTCAAGAAGGTTTATCTTGCGGTATTTTAATATTATTTCTCCTTTGTTATTGATGAAAAGAGCTGTATTATAATTCTTTGATGAATTAGCAGTTCTTTCTGTTAAGCCAACACATAGGTATATATTGTATTTTGCAGCACATTGACAGAAAAAATCAGAGAATTTGCCGGGGATAAATTCACTTTCGTTCAGAGCAGCAGGGTGTGTCCAGGCAAAATCTAAAGTTTCGGGCAGTAAAACAATATCGCAGTTTTTTTGTGCTGCTTCTTCTATCAGTTTTAAAGCTCTCTGCAGATTTCTTTCTGGCTCTCGTCCTTCGACAAGAAGTTGAGCCATACCTATTTTAATGTTTTTATACATTATGTTTTTCCATTATTCCAATTTCCCAAAATTCAATTTTCATTTTATAAGAATCAAATATAATTAAAAAGAATTTTAGAGGCTTCTTCAATAGTTTCCCCAAAGCTTATCAACCCGTCTTCATGTCCACCCATTACCAATATCTTTTCATTTCTTAAATTGGTGTTTTGCAAAATATTAATAATTTCATAAACCATTTCAACTGTGCCGTATTCAACATTTGTGGCGGTGGTTGGCACTTTGCTTTTCAACTTTAACCAAAGTGGTTTGTTGTGTATGTGTATGACTGCCTTAGCTTTACTGCAATTAGAATAAATTATATGATGACTTAAAGATTCAGAAGAGGGTAAAGCTTTTCCCTTATAATAGCATAAATTGTTAACAATATCACAATCAGTAACTTTAACATAATGACAAGGTTTAGTATAAATAATTTTTCCCGTATCAGAGGCAGTGATATAAAATTCTTTACTTTCCTTATCTCTTAAGCTTACATTACCGTAAGAGATTCCATCGGGGTACTGCCCCAGATAGTCTTTCTCTTTCAATAAAAGCCGTACAGGATTAATAATGTCGAAAATTTCATCAGGAATCAGAAGACTTTTATCTTCACATACATATTTAAATTTTATAACACCTTCGTAAGCCATTTGTTCTAAAGATGTAGTTTGTCAGGAAAAAGTTCGGCGATACTTTCTTTTGTAGCACTACAAACACCTCTTTCGGTTATAAGAGCTGTAACCAAACGTGCGGGTGTGACATCAAAAGCATAATTTGAGACAGGGCTTTGATGGGGTATTATGGCAACTTCAGTCAGTTTATCGTTAGAATCCAATCCTTTGATAAATCTCATCTCATTCCCCGAGCGCTGCTCAATAGGAATTTCCTTTACACCATTGCTTATATTCCAGTCGAAGGAAGAGGAATAAACAGCTGCATAAAAGGGTATGTTATTGTCGTAGGCAGCCAGTGCCTTTAGGTAAGTGCCTATTTTATTACACACATCTCCTGTAAAGGTTGTGCGGTCGCTACCCACAATAACCATGTCAACCATACCGTTCTGCATTAGCAATCCTCCTGCATTATCGGCAATTACAGTGTGGGAAATACCTGCTACAGATAGTTCCCAGGCAGTTAGAAATGCCCCTTGATTACGAGGTCGTGTTTCATCAACCCATACATGAACGTTAATACCTTTCTGATGTGCTGCATAAATAGGAGCTAAGGCAGTTCCATAATCCACAAGAGCTAACCAGCCTGCATTACAATGGGTAAGGATATTAACAACTCCTCCTTTTTTTTGTCTGCTTTTAGCTTCAATCAATGGTAATCCGTTTAACCCTATTTGTCTGCCATATTCTGCATCTTCATCAGCTATCTGTTGAGCTTCAAGTAAAGCCAATTTTTGCTTTTCAATACAGTCAGTGATTGTTGATATTTTGTTGAGCATGCGGTCGACAGCCCATTCAAGATTGATTGCTGTTGGACGTGATGCTTTTATCTTAGCTGCTGCCGCTGTAATAAAAACATCAAACCTATTATCGAGTGGTGCTTCCAGTGCAGCCAGATAGACTGCAAAGGCACCGGCAGCACCAATTAGTCCGGCACCTCTCACTTCCATATTAAAAATGGCATCAACCATCTGCTTATAAGTAGTAATTTTTTTAATTACAAATTCAAAGGGCAAACAGGTCTGATCAATAATGCAGATTGTTTTAGAATCGTTATTATCTACCCATATGGTGCGGTAATGGTTGTCGTTGACACGCATTTTTTATTTCTTTCTTACCAGGTCGAACTGTCCGTTTGAAACAGTAATTGTTTTTACAGGAGTGCCTGCGCTTACACAAGTGCCATGAAAAGTGCCTGTTACTTTTCCACTTACATTACCATAAGCTGTAACAACCGTTTTAGATGTGAAAGATGTGTCAGTTGCTGAAACATATTTTGTTGAATCACCGGCATAAGAAAAGCTTATAATAAGTTGTGATTGCGTCGGCCAGTTGAAATTACCTGTTGATGCTCCTGTGATTGTAAGGGCTACACTTGCTTTTGGTGAGGCAACAGTATTACTGGGAAAAAAGACTAGTGTACCACCTAAGGTGTCTCCATCAATAACAGTGTCACTCATCATTTTCATGGCACCTAAAATATTGCTTTCATAGCTTAGCACTGTATTATTGTGCCCCTGACCATTAACAGTAAAACTTAAGGTTGATTTCTGTATGATTGCAGGTAAATCTTTGTCTTTACATGAAATTAGAAAAGTTAATATTATACAAAAGAGCACTAAAACTAAATTATTAAATAAATGTTTGTGAGTTTTCATCAAAAAGGTGTTTTTAAATTTTATATTGTAAAATTACAAAATATTTTTCATTTAAATAATGTCGTTATAAATGAAGTGCGTAAAAAAGAATAAAAATGACCTGAGAGACGTTTCATGCAACGCCCCTGAGTCATGTTAAAACAACAAATTCATCTTTCATCGACTTTTTGCTGCCTTTCAAAGATTTTGTCTTTCAAGGGTTGAGGTGTCTGATTAATTTTGCTTCAAAACAAATAAATTTATTAATTTTAAAACCTTAAAAAATGGATTCAACTAATCATTGTTTTAAAAACAGACGCATGAAAAAAATTATGTTTGGCTTACTGTTGCTTATAGCAGGTAGCCTTTTATTAGCTTTTAATTTTGAAGTGTTGCCTATCGAATACAAGCACATCATTTTTTCGTGGCCAATGCTTTTAATAGCTATCGGTATCGTTAACTTTTTTTCAAAAGAAAGCTATATTGGGGGTAGTATTATGATAATCATAGGTGGTTATTTTCTGGCACTCAAATTTTTTCCAGAGCATTATAATATTCTTTCTCTTTACTGGCCTGTATTACTCATAGTAATAGGGATTACAATCATTTTAAAAAAAAGTGTTTTCAATTTTCACCATCACAATCATTTTGAGAAAAATACAACTACTGACACTAGTTATATTGAAGAAGTAAATATTTTTGGTGGCAACAAACACAATGTAAATGCACCGCTTTTTAAGGGTGGTAAAGTTGTTAATATTTTTGGGGGTTCCCATATAGACCTTACCAAAACAAACCTTGATGATGGTAAAAATACATTGGAAATAGTGTGTGTGTTTGGTGGTATAGAGCTTATTATTCCCTCCGACTGGATTGTTCATATTGAAGTAGCTTCGGTTCTGGGAGGTTTTGGAGATAAAAGGGTTGCAATAAACAGCGCTACTGAAGGTAGTAAAGAGCTTTATATTAAAGGGGTTGTCGTTTTTGGTGGAGGAGAAATTAAGAGTTACGGATAATGAAGGAAGTGTGCCTGCCTGCCGGCAGGCAGGGAGTTTGGAGTTATAAATAAGGTTAATATTCAACCATGGATCATCCTTTCTTAAAGAACAGACATTTACTTACTATTTATATTACAATCTGGATGCTTATTACAGGCATCCATTTTGTTTTTTTATATTTTTCTCAGATTGACTCATGGGTTTGGGCTGTGTTGGACAGTTTGGTTTTTAATCTGATTTTTTTTGTTTTAGGATTTTCTTTATGGTATCCTTTAGAATTTTATAAAAATAGAGAACTCAAAACAATAAATCTGATAATTAACCATCTGACATTGCTTGTTTTTACTGGCTTTGTCTGGTTGGGAACATCTTACAATATACTGTATTATCTAGCAGTAGGAAATTCAGGTTACCAAAAATTTTTATACGACTCTTTGCTTTTTAGAAGTGTCAGCGGTGTTTTTTATTATTCAAATATAGTTTTGATTTATTATATCCTGAGTTATTATCGTAACCTGCAAGAAAAAATAAGCACTGAAGCTAAACTGAAGGAGCTGCTCAAAGAATCTGAACTCAATTTTCTTAAAGCCCAGATTAACCCTCATTTTTTATTTAACAGTCTTAACTCTGTCAGTGCGCTTACGCTTAGCGAACCTGCAAAAGCACAGGAAATGATTATTAAGCTGTCCGATTTTTTAAGATATGTCATTTCTCAGACCGAAGATAAGCTGGAGCCTCTTAGTAAAGAACTGGAAAACATACAGCGTTATCTTGAAATTGAGAAGATAAGATTTGGAGAAAAACTAAATTTTATTTTCAATCTTGATGAAAACGCCTTAAATGGACTTATTCCTATGCTAATTCTTCAACCGCTTTACGAAAATGCTATTAAACATGGCGTGTATGAGAGTATTGAACCTATAACTATAAAAACAGATGTTCAGTTTGAAAATAATTTTCTGAAAATCAGCATTGTAAATAATTATGAAGCTTCTATCGGGCAGTTCAAAGGAGCCGGTATAGGAATAAAAAATATTAAAGAAAGACTCAAATTGACATATCATAACCCTGATTTATTGACAATTAAAAAGACAAATACACATTTTGAAGTACTTTTAATTATTCCTCAATAAAATATTTTGTAACATGACATTAAAAGCAATCATTATCGAAGACGAAGAACATGCGAGAAGCATCATTAAAAAATACATTGAAGAGATAAAATCCGTTGAGGTTATTGGTGAGTATGCTGACGGATTCAGTGGCGTTAAAGCTATCAACGAGCTTAAACCGGATATGATTTTTTTGGATATTCAGATGCCAAGACTCACAGGTTTTGAAGTGCTTGAGCTGATTGAGCACAAGCCGGCAATTATTTTTACAACCGCTTACGATCAGTATGCTGTCAAAGCTTTCGAGGTTAATGCCAGCGATTATTTGCTTAAACCTTTTACCAAAGAGCGTTTTAATAAGGCTATTAACAATGTTATTAATTCTTTAAAAGTTGATAAAAGGCCGTCAGAAAAAATAGAAAAACTTACCCACACCTTGGATGAATCTGATGAGAAATTACAGCGAATTGCAGTAAGAGTAGGTAATATAATTCATGTTTTACCTGTTGAAGATATCTCCCATATTGAATCTCAGGGCGATTACGTGTCTATTCACACATCGGCAGATGGTTTTTTAAAAGAAAAACCGATGAATTATTATGAAACTCATCTGGACAATAAGCTGTTTGTGCGTATTCACCGCTCATATATTGTAAATGTTAGCATGATAGAAAGACTTGAATATTACGATAAAGAAAGCTATATAGCCATTCTGAAAAATAATCTTAAATTAAAAGTAAGCACCAATGGGTATAAATTGCTAAAACAAAGACTAAATTTGTAGCCGGAACTTTTTTTAATTAAAGGAAGAAAATACAAGTGCCTACACTTCGACAAAGACTCAGTGTAAAAAGTGAGCTAAAGTGCCTAAAATGCCTAAAGTTAAGAGTTGCCGGCAAACTAAAAAGAAAGTAAAAATGTTTATAATCTGTTGTTGAAATAATAAATGAATATATTTAATTATTTATGCAATAATAATCTCAGTCAGTTATCAGCCTACAGTCTTTTAACTTTAGGCACTTTAGTTCACTTTATGTATTTTAGTTCACTTCTTTAAACTTTACCTATGAAAGTCCTCATTATAGACAACACGCATCCTTTACTAAATGAAAAATTAACTGCTATGGGTTTTACATGTATGCCTTTTACAGGTAGCAGTATAGAAGATATGATGAGTATTATTAATGAATATACCGGTATTATTATCCGCAGCAAATTTGCAATTGACAAAACCATCATTGATAAAGCCACTAAGTTGAAGTTTATTGGTCGTGTAGGTTCAGGTATGGAAAGCATAGATGTAGCCTATGCAGAGAAGAAAGGAATTGCTTGTCTTAATTCTCCTGAAGGTAACAGGGATGCAGTAGGGGAGCACACACTAGGGCTTTTGCTTTGTTTACTTAATAAAATTGCTTTTGCCGATAGCCAGATCAGAAAAGGAATACGTCAACGTGAAGCTAATAGAGGAGTAGAAATTAAAGGTAAAACGGTTGCTATTGTTGGCTATGGCAATATGGGCAGTGCTTTTGCAAAATGTATCAGCGGCTTTGGCGCCTCAGTAATAGCCTACGATAAGTACAAAAAGAATTATTCTGATGTTTATGTCCGCGAAACATCACTGGAAAATATTTTTGAAAATGCAGACATTATCAGCTTGCATGTGCCGCTTAACAAAGAAACTCATTACATGGTTGATGAATCTTTTATTGATAAAGTTAAGAAAAATTTCTATTTAATTAATACATCACGAGGTCAGGTGGTGAGGACTGACGCATTAACCGATGCTTTGGCAAAAGGGAAAATCTTAGGTGCAGCTCTGGATGTTATAGAATACGAAAGTATCTCTTTTGAAAAATTAGAAAATGCAAAACTTCCTATAGCTTATAACTATTTGATCAAATCTGAGAAAGTTGTGATGACACCTCATGTGGCTGGTTGGACAAATGAATCAAAAATTAAACTTGTTGAAGTTCTGGCAGAAAAAATAAAGAGTCTTATTTTGTAAATATAAACAAAATTTGGTAAATATCAAAAGATGAGTGTTTACATATTTTCTGTACTGAAACTCAGTGCTTGATGCGAAAAGTTCAGTTTCGAGACTTGTGCAGCGAAGAAAAAGCGTAGTTTATCTTAATAAATGAGTTTTTTTGCAAGCGTAAAGAAGAAAATGGACTTTTCGGTCAAGCACTACCGTCTTAATAATGTGACCACACCATTAAGTTTCTTGTAGTTATTAAATTCATCTTTCATCCTTATCAGATAAAAATACGTTCCCTGAGATACTATCTTGTCGTTATATTTACCATCCCAGCCATCAGTGCCTTCATACAAAACCTGTCCCCATCTGTTGATTATTGTAATGTCAAGACCTTTTAAAAATACATCATTTTGCCCGTTCCCGTCTGGTGTGAAAGCATTCGGTATGGGGTAAATTTCCAGAATTATTGAGTCTTTTGCCACACAACCATTCTCATTTACCACCACATAAACTACCTGTCCGTCCTGAAGCGTCCAGTTCTGATAAATATATTGTGTGCCATATTGAACCTGATTCGAATCAACAAAAAATAGATAACCGGGATAGTTTATAGGATCAGCATTAAAAGTAATGAGTTGCCCAATATATGCATTCCCGTTAGGAGGTGTACTGGTAAGGTAAACAACAGGTTTTGAAGTAATAGTGACATTTTGTGAAGTGCTGTCTGTGCATCCGTTTATATCCGAATAAACATAGGTTACTGTATATGGGCCTCCTATGCCTGCTGTAGAAGGGGTAAAAATACTTCCATTTATTCCAGACCCATAAAAATTTCCACCTGCGGGAACACCTGTCAATGTATCATTTGATGCACTTACACAATAAATATTGTTGAGTCCGCTGAAAGAAACAACAGGTAAAGGATTTACTGTTATAGCTACTGAATCTTTGGCTGAACATCCATTTGCATCTGTTGCATCGACAATATATGTTGTACTAACAACAGGTGTAGCAATAGGATTGGATATATTAACAGAACTAAGTCCTGCAGAAGGAGACCATGCGTATGATATACCTCCGGTGGCATTTAATTGAGCAGAACCCCCTGAACAAAAAGTTGTATCAGCACTGGCACTTACTGTTGGCAATAAATGAACAGTTACAAAAATGTTATCTGTGTTACTGCATCCATTAATGTCTGTTACAGTTACAGTATAGTTAACCGATGATATTGTGTCCACTACAGGATTTGATATGTTGGAATTACTTAATCCTGATGAAGGACTCCATTGATAGGTTACTCCTCCTGTTGCATTTAATTGAACAGAATCTCCCTTGCAGTATGACGTATCTTGTCCTGCGCTGACAGTTGGATTGGTGTTGACGGTTATGCTCAGGGTAGCTGTTGTTGCACATTGTCCGGCTGTTGGCGTAAATGTATATATGCCACTCAATGTGTTGCTTACAGCAGCGGGGCTCCATGAACCGTTGATTGTGGGAACATTGGTAGAACTGTCGGGTAAAACAGGTGCTGTTGCGCCGCTACAAAAAGCCGGAACAGCAGTAAAAGTAGGTGTTACATTAGGTATTACTGTAACATCCAAAGTAGCCGTGGTTGCGCATTGCCCAGTTGTTGGTGTAAATGTATATATGCCACTCGTTGTATCGTTTACTGGAACAGGATTCCATGTACCGGTTATTGGAGGGACATTTGTTGAGCTTGTAGGTAAAACAGGTGCTGTAGCACCGCTACAAAAGGCAGGAATTGCTGTAAAGATAGGCGTTATGTTGAGTGTTACTGTTATATCCAAAGTAGCTGTGGTTGCACATTGTCCTGTTGTTGGCGTAAAAGTATAGGTGCCACTCGTTGTATTGCTGACTGTTGATGGATTCCATGTGCCGGTTATCGGAGGAACATTTGTTGAACTTGTAGGTAAAACAGGTGCTGTTGCACCGCTACAAAAGGCTGGAACAGCAGTAAAAATAGGCGTAACATTAGGAATTACAGTTGCATCCAAAGTAGCCGTAGTTGCACATTGCCCGGCTGTTGGTGTAAATGTATAGGTGCCACTCGTTGTGTTGCTGACTAATGCCGGACTCCATGTGCCGGTGATAGAAGGAACATTAGTTGAACTGTCAGGTAAAAGGGGTGCTATTGCTCCATTACAAAATGAAGGAATGGCATTAAAAGTAGGCGTAACATTAGGGATTACAGTAACAACCATGGTAGTAGTAGTTGCGCACTGGCCTGCTGTTGGTGTAAAAGTATAAGTGTCACTCGTTGTATTGCTTACTAATGCCGGATTCCATGTACCGGTTATTGAAGGAATATTTGTTGAACTATCAGGTAAAAAGGGTGCTGTCGCTCCATTACAAAATGCCGGAATGGCATTAAAAGTAGGTGTGACGTTTGGGATCACAGTAACATCCATAGTAGTTGTAGTTGCACATTGACCAGCTGTTGGTGTAAACGTATAAGTGTTACTCATTGTATTGCTGACTAATGTCGGATTCCATGTACCGGTGATTGAAGGAACATTAGTTGAGCTGTCAGGTAAAGCTGGTACTAATGCACCACTACAAAAAGCTGGAATAGCAGTAAAAGTAGGCAAAACATTAGGTATTACAGTAACATTAAGATTAGCCGTAGTTGCACATTGTCCTGCTGTTGGCGTAAAAGTGTACGTGTCATTTGTTGTATTGTTGATTGTTGCAGGACTCCATGTGCCTGTAATTCCATTCGGTGAAGTAGTTCCCAGCACAGGAGCTAGTGCACCAGAACAAAATGCCGGGATGGCAACAAAATTAGGAATAGTTTGAGGGATTATAGTATCCGTCAGAGCTTGAGTAGTTGCACATTGATTAGCATTGGGCGTAAAAAGGTATGTTCCATTTATTATATTGGAAATAAAGGCCGGATTCCATGTGCCAACAATTCCATTTGGTGAGGTATTACCTAATGAGGGAGCTGCTGAGCCGTAACAAAATGAAGGAATAGCAGCAAAGTCAGGAACAGTTTGTGGGGTTACTGTTACATTAAGAGTCTGTGTGGTTGCACATAACCCTGTTGTTGGTGTAAAAGTGTATGATGCACTTGTTGTATTGCTTACTGTTGCCGGACTCCAGGAACCTGTAATTCCATTCGGGGAAGTATTACCTAATACCGGAGCCACTGAGCCGTAACAAAATGCAGGAACAGTAGCAAAGTTGGGAACAGTTTGTGGAGTTATAGTGTCTGTAAGAGTTTGGGTGGTTGCACATAACCCGGTTGTTGGTGTAAAAATATAGGTGCCACTCGTTGTATTGCTTACCGTTGCAGGACTCCATGAGCCAGTAATTCCATTCGGGGAAGTATTACCTAACACCGGAGCTACGGAGCCGTAACAAAATGCAGGAATAGCCGCAAAGTTAGGAACAATTTGTGGCGTTACTGTTACATTAAGAGTCTGTGTGGTTGCACATAACCCTGTTGTTGGTGTAAAAGTGTATGATGCACTCGTTGTATTGCTTACCGTTGCAGGACTCCAGGAACCTGTAATTCCATTCGGTGATGTAGTCGCTAATACCGGAGCTACTGAGCCATAACAAAATGCTGGTATGGCAGCAAAGTTAGGAATAGTTTGTGGGGTTACTGTTACATTAAGAGTCTGTGTGGTTGCACAAAGTCCTGCTGTTGGTGTAAAAGTGTATGATGCACTTGCTGTATTGCTTACTGATGAAGGATTCCAGGAACCTGTAATTCCATTTGGGGATGTAGTCCCTAATACCGGAGCTACTGAGCCATAACAAAATGCTGGTATGGCAGAAAAGTTAGGAATAGTTTGTGGAGTTACAGTTATATTCAGTGTCTGTGTGGTTGCACAAAGTCCTGCTGTTGGTGTAAATGTGTATGATGCACTTGCTGTATTGCTTACTGATGAAGGATTCCAGGAACCTGTAATTCCATTTGGGGATGTAGTCACTAATACAGGGGCTGTTGAACCATAGCAAAATGCAGGTATAGCAGCAAAGTTAGGAACAGTCTGGGGGGTTACTGTTACATTAAGTGTCTGTGTGGTTGCACAAAGTCCGGTTGTTGGTGTAAAAGTGTATGATGCACTTGTTGTATTGCTTACTGTTGCCGGATTCCAGGAGCCAGTAATTCCATTCGGGGAAGTATTTCCTAATACCGGCGCCACTGAGCCGTAACAAAACGCAGGAATAGTAGCAAAATTAGGCGTTACATTAGGATTTACAGTAACATTCAAAGTAGTAGTCGTTGCACATTGCCCTGCTGTAGGAGTAAAAGTATATGTTCCACTCGTAGTATTGCTGACCGCCGGACTCCATGTGCCTGTAATTGAAGGAACGTTAGTCGAGCTGGTAGGTAAAACAGGTGCTGTCGCGCCACTGCAAATTGCAGGTATTGCAGCAAATGTTGGTGTAACAGGTGTATTAACGTTTACAGTTACCGCATTAGTTTGAGTGCATGTTCCTAATGTTGCTGTAACAGTATAAGTAGTTGCAGTTACAGGAGAAGCAGTGACAGGTGTCCCTGTTGTAGGAGTGGTGCCTGATGACCATGAATACGAATAACCATAACTGGAACTTGCTGTCAATGTGGTACTTTGCCCCTGACAAACTGGATTTGGATTTGCTGAAACCACTATGGCATCTGGTGGACTGGCATTAATATTACTTATAAAAATGAATTGGTATTGACTTATTCCATACTTTGGAGGATTGTGTGGGGAAGGAAAGTTGTTTGGTGGGTCCTGGTTAGAATATGAGATGGTAATTGTTTTGATTAAATCGGTTGATGTACCAATAGATATGGGTTCATTTTTACATTGACCCTGATTTTGATAAGCAGCCAAAACCAAACTGGAACCCATCGTTGTTGAAGTTATAGGTCCGTTATTGGTAGTCAGGGTAGGGGTTATCGCAGTACCATCACATTTTGATGCGGATATTGTTGTTTTGTCCTGATAATAGGCATAATTATAAGTGCCATCATTGTACAGTGGTTCTGTAAAATCATAAATATTGAAAGTTACAGGACCTTTTACACTGTTAGGGAAAGTAATAATTACATCAATTTTATTATCCCAATCTCCTGTACCGCTACCATTACCGGCTCCAGACATTTCAAGTCTTAATCCGGTTTGACTGGCACAACCCTGAGCAGTAGAGCCTGATGTCCCGTCAAGTCCATTTGTAGCTATTGAAGAACCTTGCCATTGTTGTGTTCCTCCGCCGATATTATATATAGCGACATTACAATTTGCTGAAATTGTATAACTGGCAGCGTGTTGAGGAATATTCGCCAATGAAAAAGTTTGTGCAAAGACCTGATTTAAATAATTACATATTAAGAGAATTATACAAATAGCACAAATCCTGATAAATAGTCTCATAATTGATTTTTATCTGAAATATTTGTAATGAAATGAGTTATTTTTCCTTATTACTCAAAGATAAATCTTTTTCCAGACTTCATATACATTTTGATAAAAATTAACGTTTTTTTAAGTTTTTGACATATATCATAATTCATTATCATTAAAAAACTATCAAAATGTACTCAATTCTTTAAAAATTATTCATAAATTGCACACTGATTTTTATATGACATTACTTGATAAAACTAAATATTATATGAAACGATTCATTTTTTTGCTTAATGTAATTGCACTTTTTCTCTTGTCTTTTACCATATATTCGCAAAACGTAATACGTAACACATCGCAAGGATTTATAGAAGAAAAAGGACAGTTTAAATTGTTTGATAACCTCAGGTTTCATTGGCACCATAACAATGTTTTTGTATACTTTTTATCTGATAGGGCAGTTTTTATTACACAGGAGATTAAACATGAAAACAATAAGAATTCTTTGGAGGCTGCGGCTAAAGGTGATGATAATCTGGCTAAAAAGTTATCAGCAGTAACCGTAGCCAGTCGTTTCGATCTGGTTTTTGTAAACAGTAATAAAAACGTTCAGATTACAGGAGAGAATTCTAATTCGTTCAAGTTCGATTATTATTTAGCGCATTGTCCTGATGGTATCCTCAATGTTTCTTCCTATAAAAAAATCCGCTACAGTAATCTTTATCCAAATATTGACTTGGTTTTTTCATTTGATGGACAAGGGCTCAAATATGAATTTGATGTAAAACCAGGTGGTTTACCTTCTGCCATAAATTTGCGATGGGATGGCTTGAAAGATTTACACCTTAGTGAAAATAACGAAGTGCAATTTAGTGTCGGCAGTTTTGATTTTTCTGATAAAGCTCCTGTATCCTATTGCAGGGAACATAATATAGCGACAAAATATATTCTTGAAGAAAACAATATCAAATTCGACGTTGCCGATTACAATAAAAACGAAACACTTGTAATAGACCCTGCCCTTTACTGGGCAAGTTCTTTAGAGTACAATGGATACGGTACCTGGGGTGCTTTGGTAACCAACTCAATAGGTCAATTCTATTACGTTGACTGGGAGTGGAATCCTGGCGGTACTGATGTTATGAACTATTTAAACAGCGCAGGCAGTTCTAATCTTTACAGTAGTGATGCCACCAATGACGATATAATTATCTCGAAGTTCAGTAAAACAGGGGCTTTACTATGGGCATGCCGCTATGGAAGCACACGTGAAGACGACATTAGTGGTGCTGTAACATTGGATGACAACGATAATTTGTTTATTGCCGGAAAAACTTTTTCACAGGGTGATTTCCCGCTTCAAACCTTGGCAGGTGCCTACAATCAGGGATGGAACGGAACCTGTTCAGGAACGAGGGGATACCTGCTTAAATTTGGATCTAATAATACCAGGCTATGGGCCACCTATATTGACAATGGGGCTAACTTCGAACCATTCGATATAGCCTGTGGAAAAAATAACGACATATATATTGGTGGAAAATCAGGATCTACACTGAGTTGTACAGGTATTACCATCCCAACAGGCACGGGCTATCTGGGAAATTATACCAGTGCTACAGCAGCCCACAATTTTTTACTGCGCTTTAACAGCAGTGGTGCTCTTACCTGGTCAACATGGCTCCCCGGAACCTCAAACGCTACAGGCCGTGTAAGTGATATTGCCATTGATAAAAGCAACGGTGATGTTTTTTTAGCAGGTGATGACCTCTGGGACGCTACTTATACTTTTTCAACATCTTTAATCTCTGCACCCATGACTTATATGGGACAAGATGATATGTTTTACATGAAATTTAATACAAGCAATAATCCTGTGCCTGCCTATGGTAAATATCTTGGGGGTGCGGGGTTTGATAAAATCAATATTGGTGCGGCAAACGGTGATATTGAAGTGGATGCCGGCGGAAACTTATATGTATGTGGACATACTTATAGTGCTAATTTCCCAGTCGTAAATCCCGGAACCTGCGCTTATTACGATGGAATAATCAACGATGGTACAGGTATAACGGCTAATGTTGCATCCCAGCAGGATGGATATTTGTTCAAAGTAAACACCAGTGGCACGATTTCATACTCTACTTTTTTTGGAGGTACCGGCTATACCGCTATGAAACAGTTGAAAAAAGATTCACACAACAACTTATGGATTTGTGGACATCAAACTGCTCCAGGCTTAGCAACAGTTGCGCATGCTGATTATTATAATAATGCATTAACAGGAGCTTCAGATAATATAATGCTTGCACAACTTGGAACCAATGATAACCTGGAATGGTTAAGTTATTATGGCTTCTCGGGATACTCTGAATACAATGGCTTTGACATTTGGGAACCTACTACTGACAGTGCCTATCTGTATCTTGCAGGAAACTTTAATGTGACTTCAAATACAGGTGGCGGTTACCAATATACGAGTGCCTCTTCATGCAGTGGTGCGGCAGAATTCAGACATAAATTATCAAGTGCACCTTTTACTATTTCTGGTGCTACAACTTTATGCGCCACTGCTACTACCCCATGGACTACCACATCTTCGGGAGGAACCTGGTCGAGCTCAAATACAGGTATCTTTACTGTCAATTCATCTACAGGGCTTATTACCGGCGTGGCTGGCGGAACAGCTACACTTACCTATTCACTGACAATAAGCAGTTGTGTTTTTACTGCCACTGCTTCTATTACTGTGACTGCTGCTGCCAGTATAGCTTCAGTAAGCGGCACAACTCCTTTATGCATAGGAGGCACAGCAACTTATACTGCTAATACGGTGGTGCTGGGCGGGGGCACAGGAGCATGGAGCAGCAGCAACAACGCTATAGCCACAGTAAATTCTTCCGGATTGGTAACTGCTGTCTCTGCTGGGAACTGTAATATCATTTACACCATCACAGGTGGCTGCGGTGGACAGAAAACAGCTCAACAATCTGTAACAGTAAATAGTGATGCGAGCATAACTTCAGTGACTGGCACAACTCCTTTATGCATAGGTGGTACAGCAACTTATGCAGCTAATACAGTTGTGCTGGGCGGAGGCACAGGAGCATGGAGCAGTAGTAACAACGCCATAGCAACAGTAAATTCGTCAGGAGTAGTAACAGGCATGTCAGCAGGAAACTGCAACATAATATACACCATCACAGGAGGGTGTAGTGGAACAAAAACAGCACAGCAATTTGTGACAGTAAATAGTGATGCGAGTATAGCATCAGTAACCGGTACAACCCCTTTATGTATTGGCGGAACAGCAACATATACTGCTAATACAGTGGTGCTTGGTGGGGGCACAGGAGCATGGAGCAGCAGCAACAACGCTATAGCCACTGTAAATTCATCCGGGTTAATAGCTGCTGTAGGTGGAGGAAGTTGCAACATTATATACACCATCACAGGGGGCTGTGGCGGAACAAAGACAGCACAGCAATCCGTGACTGTAAATACTGATGCAAGCATAGCTTCTGTAACGGGGACAAGTCCTGTATGCATAGGCAGTACAGCAACATATGCGGCAAATGCAGTAGTGCCGGGTGGGGGCACAGGAGCATGGAGCAGCAGCAACAACGCAATTGCTACGGTAAATTCATCAGGAGTAGTAACAGGAGTGTCAGCAGGGAACTGTAACATCGTATACACTATCACAGGAGGCTGTGGTGGAACTCAAACAGCGCTGCAGCTTGTGACCATAAATATTGATGCAAGCATAGCTTCTGTAGCAGGTACAAGTCCTTTATGCATTGGCAGCACAGCAACATATACGGCTAATACTGTTGTGCTGGGTGGGGGCACAGGAACATGGAGCAGCAGCAACAACGCAATAGCCACAGTAAATTCATCAGGAATAGTTACCGGCGTAGCTGAAGGAACATGCGACATCATATATACCATTACAGGAGGATGCGGAGGATTGAAAACAGCGCAGCAGTCTGTAACAGTAAATACTGATGCTAGCATAACTTCTGTAACGGGCACTAGTCCTATATGTATAAATGGTACAACAACCTTTGCGGCTAATACAGTTGTATTTGGTGGGGGTACAGGAGCATGGAGCAGCAGCAACACGGCGATAGCCACTGTAAATTCTTCAGGCATTGTAACAGGAATGGCTGAAGGAACATGCGACATCATATACACCATCACAGGAGGCTGTGGCGGAACTAAAACAGCTCAGCAATCTGTAACCGTAAATCCTGATGCTGGCATAGTATCAGTAACAGGTGCACCAAATACTATTTGTGGTAATGGAACAACTACTTATACAGCCAATTCAGTAGTTTTGGGTGGCGGTACAGGAGCATGGAGCAGCAGTAACACTTCTGTGGCAACTGTTAACACAAGCACAGGAGAAGTATCTGCTGCAGGAACCGGTACTTGTAATATCATTTATACTGTTACAGGAGGCTGTGGGGGAACAGTATCACAACAGTTGGCTGTAGCAATTTATAATAATTTGATTGGCGGAACAGTTGCTGCAAGCCAGACAATATGCTACAATCAGAATGTTGCAGCATTTACTGACTTGGTACCTCCATCTGGTGGAACAGGCTCTTATGGCTATCAGTGGCAAATTCAACCCGGCTGCTCAGGCGCATGGACTGATATTGCCGGATCAGACAGTAACATATATACCCATCCAACACCACTAATTCAGACAACATGTTTCCGAAGACAGCTAACCGATTTATGTGGAACAATTTATTCCGATACTGTTACCATCACAGTTAATCAGGTGCTTAATGTAAGTTTCTCCGGTCTGGCAACATATTACTGTATTAAAAATGATTCTGTATTGTTAACAGGTAACCCTTCCGGGGGTACTTTTACAGGACCCGGCATTGTGGGAAACACCTTCTATCCTTTGTTGGCAGGAGTTGGCAATCACAATATAGTATATGCCTACACAGATACTAATACCTGCACAGGCTCACAAACTCAACTTGTTGAAGTAAAAGCATTGCCTGTAGTTAATTTTAGTGGCTTAAATCCGGCATATTGCATTAATAATCCCATTGCTAATTTAGCCGGAAGTCCTTCTGGAGGTGCTTTTACAGGTACTGGTGTTAATGGAACTACATTTAGTCCTTCTATTGCCGGAACAGGTACACATGTTATTACATATACTTATACAGACAGTTATTTGTGTACTGATTCATCTTCACAAAATGTTGTCGTACATAATCTACCTGTTGTTACCTTCGACAGCATTACACCCCTTTGTGCTAATGCTTTATCCATAACGTTAAATACAGGTCTGCCTCTGGGTGGAACTTATTCAGGGGTGGGTATTACTAATAATATTTTTAATCCCGGTATTGCCGGTGTTGGACAGCATCCGGTCACTTATTCTTATACCGATGTAAATGGTTGTACGAATTCAAAGATTAACACAATAGTAGTTTACCCTTCACCGGATGTTACACTGCCTCTTTTTAATAATCAATGTGTTACGGGTTCACCTGTTACATTATCAGGTGGCAATCCTCAGGGAGGCAACTACTATGGTAATTTTATTGTAAATGGCATATTTAATCCTTCAGATGCAGGTGTAGGACAACATACCTTTTTGTATGTTTACACTAATAGTCAGGGATGTACTGATACAGCTATTGGAGGTATCCTCGTCGTTCCTGAAGTTTCATTAACCAGTGATGCTACCAATAATTCGGCATATGTTGAATTAGGTCAGGTCGTTAACTTCACTACGATTCCTGCCAATCAGGGCAATTACGTTTTTTACATTGATACTGTTCAGATGCAATCAAGCGCCAGCAATCTTTTTGCTACAAATATTCTTGAATCGTCAAATACAGTTTATGTTGTTCTTAATGATGCCTGTAGTGATTCAATACACATTAATATGAAACCGGCACCTAATGCTTTTGTTCCTTTTAATACCGATGGGAAAAACGATATTTTTATGCCCCATGTTGATTTGACTATAATAAACCGCTGGGGACAAGAGCTGTACAAAGGAACCGATGGATGGAACGGTAAGTATAACGGACAAAATGTTTCTCCGGGTACATACTTTTATATCATTAAAATGACAGGTCTTAATAAAGAGGAAAAGAATTTTAAAGGGAGTGTTACTTTGATTGGGAAATAGTTTTGAATATAATAATTAAAAAAAATATTGTAAATAAAAAATGTTAATAGCTTGAGATAATTTGATATTTTTGTGCACGTTATTAATAAATATCATAATATTTATTCTAATTATAGATCAATGTTCTACTAATTTATAATATTTTACACGTTTAATATAGATATGATTTTGCAAGATAACCTATTTTTCAAAAATGGATTTTTTTCTTTTTAAAATAATAATATTATATTTGAAACTTAATTTAAAACAATAAGTTAAAATTCATAAAGTTAATAATATGCCAAAATATTCAATCCCAACACAAGTACAAAACGGATTCAAATTCATTATAACGTTAAATACAGATGAATTAAACGTTCTGTCTAATATTATTAAAAAGGCTAAAATAGGTCAGGGCATTAAATATATTGTAGAAGAAAATTTTACAAAATTTTCGGATTTTGATAAAAATAAATTCGAGCAAATTATTATTGCTTTGTTTAGCATGGCTAATATTTATCTGGATTCTAAAAATAACCTCGAACAATTTATTCTAGATTTTTCAGAATCATTTGAATGCTTCTTTCAAGATACATCAAGTGCTGAATTGGATAAATTAAAATCATGTTTAACCAAACTGCTTCCGAACTTTAATTCTATTATTTTAACAACTAAGACAAGAGAATTATTTACAGAAAATCCAAAAAATATGTTAGAAACAAGGATTGTATCTGACATAAGAATAGTATTCGATGATGAAATCAATGCAAAAGCACAATCTGCCATCATAATTCATAATCTAAAAATTGATTATTTTAATGATTTTGACAAAAAATCATTCTTCGTTTCTCTTGATTTATCAGACTTAAAGAAATTACAAAAAGTGATTGAACGAGCTATTGAAAAAGACAACTCAATTAGAAGCAATAATCTTCAACTAAATTTTGTAGATTTAATCTAAATAACTATGCAAGCACTAATAGCTGAAATATTTAATTATAAAATAATCTATAAACAAGTACAAATAGCCGAAATAGATAGGTATCAAATGTTTTTTAATATTTATCAATGTACAGAAACAAAACAAGTGGCTATTGTTTCCGAAGATGAATCAAAATTGACTCAATCAAGAAAAAACGCACTAATTAAATTAGAATCGAATGCTTTACTTGAGGAGCTTAGTCATATTGAAAAAGCGGTTGAAAATGCTAAGTATATCCTAAGGTTATCTGATAATTGGGATGATGATGGTGCATTAAAAATACCTGAACTAATTTTCAATCGAGCTGTTGATTTCTTATATCTATACTCTAAACGAGCATTTGATGTTTTTAATTTTGTTATTAGAGCTCCAATAATTCAACCAGTAAAAGACGGCTCTATTGATTTGGAATGGGATACAGAGAAAGCGTTCTTATTAATAAATTTCAAAAATTCTCAAACACCCACAGCGTTTTATTATGGAGAATTTACAACTGAAAATAATCAAAAATTTGACTTTAATGGAGAAATTCCAACTGATACGGTTCAAGATACATTCGTTTCTTGGCTCAAAAATTTATCCTAAATGGAAAAAAGAACAAATTCCTAATTCTTCGATTTTATATAGAAGAATCCATTTTACTCAAGTTAACGAAAAAACAAAAATGCCAGCTTCTTCTGCATTTATTGATAACGAACTTTCGTGTGATTGGAATCAATTTTCTTCAGCAATTCAAACAAAAGAATTAACAGCAAAACAATACAAATATCCACTAAAAAATAAAGTATTTAAAAACCCAGAGCATTACTTCATAGTTAGTCTATTAGTTAGCAATATTTTACAAATCGGTAATAGCTCAGAAACTATTAAACACGATCCAATTCAATTTTTACCCAGAATTAAGGGTGACCCCAATAACAGGGCACATTCTCTGGTAATAAGTAATTTACCAGAAAAGCTATTGGTAAAACAAAGAAAATTGCTTGCCAATTGTAGTGAATGGGAAATTTTTAATGAATCTATATATGTAAATTTAATAAAATCTCAACGATAAATATCATAACGTATCAAGCAACATACGCTGCTTGCACATTTTTCACTAATTTCATTTTTTTCCGTATAACAAAAAGAGCAGTATTTAATTTGAATAATAAATATTTGTTCGTAAATTTTACAATACGCCCATTAAAAAAGCCTTATAAACGTTTGATTTACAAGGCTTTAATTGTTTTGTTGAGTTGTCCAACCAGGATTCGAACCTGGACTGACAGAACCAAAATCTGCTGTGCTACCGTTACACAATTGGACAATCTGCTAATTGCGGTGCAAAATTAAAAAAAATAATGAAACACAAAATAATAATCTTTCTTTTTTTAGAAACCGGAAGTTTACTCTAAATGGTTATATTATTTGAATTATTAAATTGTTATTTAAATTATTACCTATGCGATTGATGATTGATCTACAACAATTTAGCAATATAACAATTTAGCAATACTCATGTCAGTAAAAGCTAAATTAATAACAGTTTGCAGTATGATTTTTAAAGAATATTATTTTCTGTTTCCTCATCTATATCAGATTCCTCTTCCTGAATTTCATCCTCCATATCAAATAAAGCAAGTTGGTTTTCGCTGATGTGATAGTCGTTGGTGTTAAAGTCATAGTTGTGAACGATATAGTCTTTTGTGGCTTTTTTGAAAAATTTATTGGGTGTTAAACGCTTAGACCTGCAAAATTGATTTATTATTTTAAACTGTTTTTCAGACAACTTAAAAACTATCTTCTTGTATTTCTTTTTAGCTTTAGACTTCATGTTTAATTATACCTTTAATAATTGCAATGACTTTGTCAATTTCCTCTTTTGTATTAAATTTACTGAAAGAAACCCTAAGCGACTGACTGTTAGCGTCAACATGTAATGCTTCAAGTACATGAGATTGGTGGATGCTGCCGGAAGCACAGGCACTGCCTCCTGAAACGGCTACCCCTGCTATATCGAGGTTATAGATTAACATTTCTGTCTGGGGTGTAAGCGGAAAAGACACACTGAGGATAGTATGCAAACCCATTTTATCAGAATCAGCATTAAACGTAACACCTTCAAAATCTTTTAGTTTGGAAACCATATAATCTTTTAATCCGGTGATATATTTTTGCGTTTCTTCAAGGTCTTTATTGGCAATTTCTAGTGCTTTAACCATGCCTGCAATAGCCCATACGTTTTCAGTGCCCGCTCTCATATTTCTTTCCTGTGAACCCCCCAACAAAATGGGACTGATTTTATTATTCTCGTTGATATACAAAAACCCAATACCTTTTGGTCCGTGGTATTTGTGGGCAGAACTTGAAGCAAAACCAACTTTTGTTTTCTCAAAATTAACAGCAAGTTTGCCAATAGTTTGTACCATGTCACTATGGAAGAAAATATTATTGCCTTTACAAATTTCAGAAACCTCTTCTAAGGGCAGCAGAGAACCAGTCTCATTATTAGCATACATAAGGCTGACAAAGGTAGGTTCGTCATTTTGTTGAAGTTTTTCTTCCAGTTGGTGTATATCAATCTGACCTTGCCTGTCAACATCAAGATAAGTTACTTTTATTTTATGGTTTTCACCTATTGCTTGTATAGGCTTGAGAACGGCAGGATGTTCAATTCCAGAAGTAATGATATGTTTAATGTTGTATGTCCTTACACATCCCCATAGTGCCATATTATTAGCCTCAGTGCCTCCTGATGTAAAAACAATTTCAGAAGGGGCCGTATGAAGCAGTTCAGCTATTTTTTTCCGGGACTCTTCTAAAATTACTTTGGCTTGCCTTCCAAAAGAATGTATGGAAGAGGGATTACCATAAACTTCTGACATCAGCTTCTTTATTTCCTCAATCACTTCAGGAAACATTGGCGTAGAAGCTGCATTGTCCAGGTAAATCATAATTTTATAGTTCTTTGATGATAGCCTTTATATCGTTTATAATTTTTGAAGCTAAGGCTTCTGATTTAGTCATAGAATCACTTTCGGCGTAAATTCTGATAATGGGTTCGGTGTTGGAACGGCGGAGGTGTACCCAGTCATTATCAAATTCAATCTTCAAACCATCAGTAGTGTTTATATTATGTTGTGCATAAAGAGTTTGCATCCTGTTAATGATTTCAAGAGTGCTTGTTTCAGGGCTTAACTCTATCTTATTTTTTGAAATATGATATTCGGGATATTGTTTTTTAAGTAACGAACAGGACTTTTTAAATTCAGCCAGATGAGAGAGAAAAAGCGCTATACCTACAAGGGCATCACGTCCGTAGTGAAAATCAGGATAGATAACACCACCGTTGCCTTCTCCACCTATTACGGCATCTTCCCGCTTCATCATTTCTACGACATTAACTTCCCCTACTGCAGAGGCAAAATATTTACCCCCGTGTTTTTCGGTTACATCTTTCAATGCTTTTGTAGATGAGAGGTTAGAAACAGTATTGCCTTTATTGTATTTCAATATATAATCGGCTATGGCAACAAGTGTATATTCTTCGCCAAACATCTCTCCATTTTCGCACACAATGGCTAATCTGTCCACATCGGGGTCAACAACAAAGCCAAGGTCTGCATCTGATTTTTCAACTTTTTCTGAAATCTCATTTAAATGTTCAGGAAGAGGTTCCGGGTTGTGAGGAAAAACACCGGTAGGCTCGCAATAAAGTTCATCAACTTTTACAACACCTAATGCTTTGAGAAGCTTTGGCAATGCCAATCCACCAGTAGAATTGACACAATCAATAATAACCTTAAATCCGGCTTTTTTTATTGCAGGTACATTAACCAAAGGCAGCTCGAGTATTTTCTGAATGTGTAAATCAATATAAGTATCATTTTTTGTGTAATCGCCTATAAAATCAACTTTAGCATATTCGTAAGCATCTTTCTCAGCAATATTTAATACTTCCTGACCTTCTTTAGCAGAAATAAATTCTCCTTTATTGTTCAATAATTTAAGGGCATTCCATTGCTTGGGGTTATGGCTTGCTGTAATGATGATACCGCCATCAGCTTTTGAATGAATTACAGCTATTTCTACTGTGGGTGTGGTTGAAAGTCCTAAGTCAATAACATCTACTCCTAAACCTAAAAGAGTTCCTATAACAAGATGATTAACCATTTCTCCGGATACTCTGGCG
>Ga0114951_10001019_pt1 | contig 36674 bp, 32 predicted proteins | sample AM7aDNAmetaG_FD_88677 | JGI IMG/M metagenome (GOLD analysis project Ga0114951, IMG submission 88677) | Freshwater microbial communities from Finland to study Microbial Dark Matter (Phase II) - AM7a DNA metaG | ecosystem: Environmental > Aquatic > Freshwater > Lake | place: Finland: Lake Alinen... | reverse complement strand
AGATCCGTGCCTTGTCCGCCGAAACCGGCATCCTGGCACGTACCCACGGGTCAGGTCTTTTCACCCGCGGGCAGACGCAGAGCCTGGCCACGGTGACGCTTGGCACCAAGATCGACGAACAGTTGATCGAGGCGCTTGATGGCGTCACGTACCGCCGTTTCATGCTCCATTACAATTTTCCTCCGTTTAGCGTCGGGGAAACAAAGCCCGTGCGCGGCCCCGGCCGTCGCGAGATCGGCCATGGCGCGCTGGCGCACCGCTCGCTTGAAGCCGTGATCCCTTCACCGGAAGATTTTCCCTATACCATCCGTATCGTGTCCGAGATCCTGGAATCGAACGGTTCTTCGAGCATGGCAACTGTCTGCGCGAGCACGCTGGCGCTCATGGACGCGGGTGTGCCGCTCAAGGCGCCTGTGGCGGGCATTTCCGTCGGCCTTATTTCCGACGAAAAGCGCGCGGTCCTTATCACGGACATCCAGGGCATGGAAGACCATTTCGGCGACATGGATTTCAAGGTGTCCGGCACGAAGGAAGGCATCACGGGGGTGCAGCTTGACCTGAAGATACGCCATATCTCCGTCGAGCTCCTTGGCCAGGCCATTGACCAGGCCCGTGAAGCCCGCCTGAAGATCCTGGATACCATGACCGCTGCGATCCCCGAGCCCAGAAAGACGCTTTCCGAGTTCGCGCCCCGCATCGAACTTCTGCAGATCCCGCAGGACAAGATCGGCGAGGTCATCGGACCCGGCGGCAAGACCATTCGCAAGATCATCGAGAGCACCGGCGCCACGTCGATCGATATCGATGACGAAGGCAAGGCGTTCATTTCCGCGCCCAACCAGGCGGCACTCGATTGTGTCATGAATTATTTGAAGTCCATGCTTGAAATGCCCGAGGTCGGCAAGATCTATGAGGCTACGGTCGTCAAGATCATGAATTTCGGCGCGTTCTGCGAGTTCATGCCCGGCCGCGACGGCCTGGTGCATGTTTCCGAACTTTCCGACAAGTTCGTGAAAGATCCCAACGAGCTGGTGAAGATGGGGGACACGTTCCCCGTCCTGCTCGTGGAGATCGACAAGATGGGCCGTTATAATCTCAGCCGCAAGAAGGCCGAGAAGAAATAAGTTCCGGGGCCCCGCTTCCGGTATATGCCGGGAGCGGGTCTTTTCAAGCTCCACGTGGTGGAGTCTTTCAATCTCATACCCAGGCCCATGCGAACGGAACACCTTAACGAGATCAAGGGCATCATCATCCTTGCGCTGGCGGTTATCCTTCTGGCCAGCCTGGTGTCCTACGTTCCCGAAGACCTCATCTGGTTCACGGCGCATCCCAACGAGCCCGCCCATAACCTGATCCGTATCACCGGCGCCTATATGGCGGGAGGCTTTTTTTTCCTGGCCGGTTACAGCGCCTATCTTTTTGTCCTTTTCCTTTTTTTCTGGAGCTGGAATATTTTTACCTCGCGCGAAACGCCCCTCACCCTGGCGCGCGGGGTGAGCCTTGTCATCCTGGTGTCGGTCATGAGCGGCCTTTTCAGCCTGACCGGTTCGCCCCTGGCGGCGCACCGTTTCGAGCGCGGGGGATTGACCGGCATGGTCTTTGCGGATTTCCTGTCCAGAAACCTGGGTGGTATCGGCGCGTATGTGGTGTTATTGGCGTTGGCGTGCCTGTGCCTGGTCATTACCGCGGACTTTCTTGTGTCGCCGCTCATTGTCAGGATCACGCGTACCCTTATCGGGATGTGGGAAAATTTCCGCCACGGAGCGCCGCTGTGGGCCTGGCCTTCCTTGCCGCTGCGCCGTTCCGAGGCCGAAGCAAAGCCGCCCCGCAAGGACGATAAAGCTGTCCCGGAGGCCGCGCCGCCGCCGGAAAAGAATCCGCCCAAGGGCCGGAAAGCCAGGCCGGAACCCGAGGCTGCCGAGGCGCCTCCCGAAAAGGCTGCGGTACCGCCGCCCAAACCCCAGCCGCCCAATATCAGGATCGTGCCCACGAAGACCGAGGGGCCTTCCCCGGAGCGTGCGGACAAGCCGCTGGTGATCGGCAATTACCAGCTGCCGCCCTTTGACCTTTTGAATGATCCGCCGCAGGTTTCCGAATCGAATGTCCAGGAAACGCTCGTTAACGGCGCCAAGACCCTCGAGCAGGCACTGGCAAGTTTTGGCGTGATGGCGCGTGTGGCCGACATCGAACGCGGCCCGGTTATCACCCGTTACGAACTGGAGCCTGCGCCGGGGGTACGTGTCCAGAGCATCAATTCCCTTGCGGATGATATTGCCCTGGCCATGCAGGCTTCGTCGGTACGCATCCAGGCGCCCATTCCGGGCAAGAACCGCGTGGGCATCGAGGTGCCCAATGGCGCTTCCGCGGCGGTGGTGTTGAAGGATGTGCTTATCCAGGGCGATATCCGCAATGCCCGCTCGAAGATCACCCTTGCGCTGGGCAAAGACACCGCGGGTAAACCCATCATCGCGGACCTGGCGGATATGCCGCATCTTCTGGTGGCAGGGGCCACGGGGGCGGGGAAGTCCGTCTGCCTGAATGTCATCATCATGTCCATTGTTTATAACGCTTCGCCGCACGAGGTGAAGTTCATCATGATCGATCCCAAGATGGTGGAGCTCAACCAGTATAACGACATCCCTCATATGCTCTGCCCGGCGATCACCGACCACAAGAAAGTGGCCGCAGCGCTGGGATGGGTGATCGGGGAGATGGAGACGCGGTACAAGACCCTCCAGAAGCATCAGGTCAAGAATATCAAGGCGTATCATGCCAAGGGTTTCGAGATGCCTTACATCGTGGTGGTCGTCGACGAGTTCGCGGACCTCATGCAGACATCCGGCAAGGTGATCGAGGGCGCGATCACGCGCCTCGCCCAGCTGGCGCGTGCGGTCGGCATCCACCTCATCCTCGCCACCCAGCGCCCTTCGGTCAACGTCATCACCGGGACCATCAAGGCCAATTTGCCGGCGCGCATTGCCTTCAAGGTGGCTTCCCAGATCGATTCGCGCACGATTCTCGACGAGAAAGGTGCCGAAGATCTGTTGGGCAAGGGGGACATGCTTTTTATTCGTCCGGGCGATCCCAAGCCTTTGCGCGGGCAGTGCAGTTATCTTTCCGACGAGGAGATCCACAAGGTCATGGATTTTATCCGCGGGCAGGAAAAACCCCAGTATGACGCGTCGGTTACCGCGCGCCCGGCAGCCGCGGCCGGAGGTTCCGAGGAAAAGGACGAGATCTTCGACGAGGCGGTGCGCGTGGTAATGGAAACGGGGCAGGCCTCGGCATCCATGCTCCAGCGCCGGCTGAGCCTCGGCTTTTCGCGCGCAGGCCGCATTGTCGACCAGATGGAGCGCTCCGGGATTGTCGGCCCTAACGTGGGCAGCAAACCGCGGGAGATCCTCATTGACCGCGAGAAATGGCTCGAGGACCACAGGAATTCAACGGACGGTGCCGTGCCACCGGAGGAAGGAACCGCATGAAGGATACACCCCGTGATGCCGGTGCCCTGTTAAAACAGGAACGCGAGAGCCGGGGCATGGCCCTGGATGTGGTCCATGAGGCCACGAAGATCCCCCTCGATGCGCTTAAGGCCATTGAAGAGGGCTACAAGGTGCGCTCCCTGACAGGGTTTTATTACAAGAGTTTCGTCAAGATCTATGCCAAATACCTTGGTCTGGATGTGGCGGCTGTGATGGCGCTTGTGCCCGTGCATCATCCCCAGGCTGTGGCCGAGGTCTCTGTGCTGAGAAAACCGCGGGTGTCTGCGGCGGGTCCCTACCGCGTCGATGGGGTTCGTCTGCACCGTGCGGTGCTCCATGCCCCGGAGATCTTCAGGAAGAAAAAGAAGTTTTTTGTCGGCTTGTTCGTTGTGGTGTTGGCTGCCGGCGGCCTTTTTTTGGCGGGTTTGCTGATCCGCAAGATCGTTACGGCTGTGGCCGTTCAGCACGCCTTGAATGCCGCATCCAGGCCGAAAGCACAGCCTAAAAAGACGCCGATGGCGTCCAGGCCCTCAGTGCCGCAAGCCAGGCCTGTTGAGGCCAAAGCTGCTGTGCCGGCGGAGGGGGATCAACCCCAGGAAAAGCCGGTTCCGCCGGTGAGCCGCGCGGCGGTCACGGTCCGTGCCCAGACAACCACATGGGTCACGGTCAAGGCTGACAATGACACTGTTTTCCAGGGCCGCATCAAGAAAGGCACGACGGAGAGCTGGTCAGCGGCGAAAAAGATCGAGATTTCCGCCAAAGACCTCGGAGCCCTCGAGTTTGAGGTCAATGGACGCAACATCGGGAAAATTGCCAGGCGCGACCTCAAGGCCAAGAAGGTTATCGTGACCCCCGAAGGCCTCTCGGTCGAAAAATAATGGCTCTTGCTGCCGTTGGACTTCATGCGTTCCATACCCGGCGCCTGCGCGAAGGCGTTGTTAAGCCCCGTGCGTCGTCATTTGCCGTCGTCAGCCTTGGCTGCGCGCGCAATACCGTCGATTCCCAGAACATCATTGCCGGTCTTCAACGCAAGGGCGGTGTGCGCACAACCATTGCCAAGGCGGATACCGTTGTTGTCAATACCTGCGCTTTCATTGAGGCGGCCAAGAAGGAATCCATTGATACCATCCTTGAGCTGACCGACCTCAAGGCCAAAGGGAAGATCAAAAAGATCATTGTGGCCGGGTGCCTCGCCCAGCGTTACGGGGCCGAGCTCGCCCCTGCGTTGAAGGGGGTGGACGTGTTCACGGGGGTTCAGGCCTTGTCTACCTCCGCATCGCCGGCATCGGCGTCGCTCACGCCTGCCCATTACGCGTATGTGAAAATATGCGAGAGCTGTTATAATGCCTGCAGTTTTTGCGTGATCCCGCGCATCAAGGGGAAGTTTGTCTCGCGCAGGATGGACGCGGTGCTGGAAGATATTGCGTGCCTTCAGGCGCGCGGGGTCCGGGAGATCAATATCATCGGGCAGGATGTGACGGCCTACGGCCTCGATATTTACCGCCGCAGGGCGCTGGCGGAACTGCTCGGGAAAGCCGCGCGGGCGGCAGAGGATGGCTGGATCAGGCTTCTGTATGCCCATCCTGCGCATATCACCGATGAATTGCTCGAGGTGATGGCCGCCCACCCGGGCATTTGCCGCTACCTCGATATGCCGCTGCAGCATGTGAGCGCCCGGGTCCTGGCACGGATGAACCGTCCGATGACGCGTGCGGCGATCGCGGAGCTGGTCGCCAGGATACGCCGTGCCGTGCCCGGCATTTCCCTGCGGACCACCTTTATCGCGGGGTTCCCGGGAGAGACGCGCAAGGATTTTGAGGAGCTGTTGTCCTTTCTTAAGGATAACCCCTTTGAACGCGTGGGGGTTTTTACATATTCGCGCGAGGAAGGGACGCCGGCCTATGATTTTCCGGGAAGGGTTCCCCCCGCAGAAGCCCGCCGGCGCCATGATGCGCTCATGCAAGCCCAGCAGGGGCTCGCCGCACGGCTGAACGCCCGCCTCATCGGGCAAACGCTCAAGGTGATCGTCGAGGAGCGTGTGGAGGGCGGGAAGGGCGGTTATATCGGGCGGAGCGAGTTCGATGCGCCCGAGGTCGACGGGGTGGTGTATATCCGCGCGAAGAAGCCTTTGCGCGTGGGAGAATTTACCATGGTCCGGGTGTCCGGCGCCATGGATTATGACCTGCAAGGAGACGCTGTATGAACCTCCCGAACATGCTGACCATGTCCCGTTTCGTGATGACATGTGTGTTTATTATTTTCATGCAGCAGGGTGCGTCCGGCGCATTTTTGGCCCTGGTGTTTTTTATCGGCGCGGCTGTGACCGACATGCTCGACGGTCATGTCGCCCGGAAATACGGGCTGGTCACGACCTTCGGCAAGCTGATGGACCCGGTGGCGGACAAGTTCCTGACCCTTTCTGCATTCTTTATCCTCGCTTTCGAAGGCCTGGCGCCCTTGTGGATGGTCATTGTGATCGCCTTGCGCGAGATCCTGGTCACGGCGTCGCGCCTGCATGGCATGACCAAAGGGCAGGTGATCCCGGCCGAGCAGACAGGAAAGGTCAAGACCATTGTCCAGATCGCCACGATCCTTGTGGCGCTTGTTTACCGTACGCTCTGGTCTGTGCCCGTCGCTTCAACGGGGGCCAGCCTGATGTCGTACCAGTGGAAGGGCCTCATCATCCTGTTTGTTATTTTCTCGCTTGTCCTTAGCCTGTGGTCGGGGAGCGAATATTTTCGCAACCTTCCCAAGGAAGGTGCCGCATGAACGATCGGCTGGCACGTTTCTGCGCGACATTTTTCCATATCGGCGATTGCCCGGTGGCACCCGGCAGTCTGGCCAGTGCCGCGGCGTTGGTTGTGGCGTTCCTGGTTCACCGCTGGCTGCCGCTTTATTGCGCGGTGGGGGTCCTGTTCACGGTTGTGGGTTTTATGACCGCCGGACGGGTGGAGGCCCTGTCGGGCAAGAAAGATCCAGGGTGTATTGTCATTGACGAAGCCGCGGGTATTATGATATCTTTTTTATTCCTGCCGATGACCTGGCCTGTGATGGTGACAGGGTTTTTCCTGTTCCGGGCCTTTGACATGTTCAAGACGTTTCCCGCGGATAAATTTGAGGCCATGGGCGGGGCCAAAGGCATCATGCTGGATGATATCATGGCTGGGATTTATACGAATATCGTTTTGCAAATTGCCGTTAAGATCATCGGGATCGCATAAGCCCGGATAAATTATAACAACGTTCAGGAGGTAATAGCATGAGGACATCCAATCCGGTATTGAAAGATGATGTATTCGCGTCGGCGGCAAGTTTCGCGCCGGGGCAGGTCATGACGGTTCAGGGCGTGGTCAATAAATCCCTGATCCTGCTGGCGTTGTTGACAGGCGCTGCCGTATGGCTCTGGAGCACGTCGATGCCCCAGATCCTTCCGGGCATGGGCATGGACGCGGTGGCGGCACAGGTATCCGGGAGCATGGCGCGGATTATGCCCTTCATGATGGTCGGCGGCATTCTCGGGCTTGTTCTGGCGCTTGTCACGATTTTCAAGAAGGAGTGGGCGGGGTTCACCACACCGGCCTATGCCGTGTGTGAGGGGCTTGTTCTGGGCGGCCTTTCCGCGATCTTTGAACTGAAATTCCCCGGCATTGTGATGCAGGCCGTGGCGCTGACCTTCGGGACGCTGTTTTGCCTCCTGATGGCCTATAAGACCGGGATCATCCGCGTGACCGAGAAATTCCGCCTGGGTGTTTTTGTTGCGACCGCGGCCATCGGGCTTGTGTATCTGGTCTCTTTTGTGCTGGGATTTTTTCATATTGCGGTCCCGTTCATGGTGGGGTCAAGTCTGGTGAGCATCGGGTTTAGCCTGTTCGTGGTGGGCATCGCGGCGCTTAACCTTGTACTGGATTTCGATTTCATCGAACAGGGGGCCCAATCGGGTGCGCCGAAGTATATGGAATGGTTTGGCGCGTTCGGGCTCATGGTGACCTTGGTATGGCTTTATATGGAGATCCTTCAGCTGTTGGCAAAATTGCGCGGCAGAGACTGATATAGAACGATCATGGGGTGTTGATTCAATCCGTCTTTCCCCCTACCCGAGGGGGAAAGACGGATTTCTTTGCTGATCAGGGTTATAAATGGCATACTTAAGGCTTCTTTCATGCCTGTTGTTCATATTCTGGAGATTTCAAGATGCGCCGGGTCATGGCATTATTTATCCTTCTGACGTTTATGACGCAGTGTTTGCTGCCGTCGGGCTATGCCCAGGAGCTGATGCCTGAGCCCGGGAAGATGGCCGCACTCAGCCCTGCCTTTCATCCGCCTGTCCTTACGGGTCTCAAGGTGGACATTAAAGATCCGTTCCGGTTTGATTTTATTCTGGATCCAGGGAATGCCGGTCATGGTGTAGAGACGCAAAATCTTGCGTCTCTACGAAAAGATTCGGTTCACCTGATCAAATATTTCCTCGCCGCGCTTACCGTTCCCGAAAAAGACCTGTGGGTTAACTTGTCCCCGTATGAAAAAGACCGCATTGTGCCGGAAGCCTTCGGACAGACGGAAATGGGGCGGGACCTTGTGGCGGAAGATTATCTCTTAAAGCAGATCACCTCAACCCTGATGTATCCCGAGGGGGAAACGGGGAAGCTGTTCTGGCAGAAGATCTACGCCCTTGCGGCGGAGAAATTCGGCAGCATTGATATCCCGGTGGATACGTTCAACAAGGTATGGATCGTGCCGGCCCAGGCTGTTGTTTATGAAAACGCGTCCACGCATAGCGCGTATGTGGTGAAGTCGACCCTGAAGGTCATGCTGGATTCAGATTATGTTGCGCAAAACGCCGCTGTAGAGACGCAAAATCTTGCGTCTCTACATCACGATGCGACAGCCCGACAGGAACTCGCCAAACAAGTCATCCGCGACGTCATCATCCCCGTCCTTGAAAAAGAAGTGAACGAAGGCAGGAATTTCGCCCCCTTGCGTCAGGTTTACAATGCGCTGATCCTGGCCACGTGGTACAAGAAGAAGGTCAAAGACAGCCTGTTGTCCCGGGTGTATGTTGACCGCAAAAAGATAGCGGGTGTCAATATCGACGATCCGCAGGAAGCGGAGAAGATCTGGGGCCGGTATGTGGCGGCCTTCAAGAAAGGCGCCTATAACTATATCCGGGAGGAGTACGATCCCCTCACACGGGAGACGATCCCGCGGAAGTATTTCGCGGGCGGGTTCGGGTTTAAGGATATGGGAAAGCAGCTTGATACAGTCCATAAGCTTGATGCGGCGGAGCTTTCCGGCAGGCAGCAGAAAGTCAGTGTGCAGATTGCGCCAACAGTCGAGAACCCCGCGTTGAATGATCCGCAGACAGCCCTGCGCCAGATCGGAGCACGTGCGGCGGATACGTGGCGTATTTTTCAACATGAATCCGGCCCTTTGATGAATAATGTACTCCTCCAAAGCTTAGACGTGGAAGAATCGCTTGGTGCGACAACAATAGATGGCTTTGCTCAAGATTGGGATAGCCTATGGTGGACTGCATTAGTCAATGGGTTGATTAAGCCTTTGGGTGACCAGCTGACCGGCGAATCTGATTATGTGCAGAAAGGTCAGATTTTCCTGGCATTTCAGAAAGATTGTTTACTGAACATTGATAAGCTTGTGTGTTTATTAGATCAAGACAAGCAACGTTTTTTAACGGTTGTAAAAGCGTTACAGGTGTTAAGGACCTATTTTGATCGTTTGTTCGATGATAATCTGAAACTGGAGCGGATGAATATAGTAACGCTGTTAGCTGAAGTGCCCCGTAGTTTTGAACCGTCTTTTGTAGACGGGATAGGGATTTATTCGCCGTCGGGATCCGAGGAGATATGGATCGTCGCAGATCCATTACGATTACGGGAAGTTTTTCTTAATTTGTTTAAAAACGCTGTGGAGGCGCTGGAGCCAAGGGCCCGGGAAGAAAAAATAACGATCGATGCCCGTTTATCTCCGGATGCTAAAGCTGTTGTTGTGTGCATCTCTGATACAGGTAAAGGCATGTCGTTGAAGCAGTTGCAATTTATTTGGGCGGAGGGGTATACGTCGGGCAAGAAAAATGGCCACGGCATTGGGACGTATGTTGCCAAGAAATTGGTCGAGGCGCACGGCGGTACGATCGCGGTTGAAAGCAAGCCGGACCAGGGGACCATGTTCACCGTGACCCTGCCGGTATCAGGCCCTGCCACAGGCGATTCCCAGGACCCCGGGACCGGCGGTATTGACCTGACATCCGCGCCGGGGAACCTTGAGGCACAGGGTGATGGGGCCGGGGTTGCCTTTAACTTTGACCCGGCCCAGGTCGCACGGTTTGAATCAGCGTCCGGGTTTGTGCCGGTCATCATGGCTGTTGAGCCCGACGTGAACCTGGCGGCCTTCCTTGGGCTTCCGGGATCTTAATGAACACTGGTTGGTATCCGTATCCCGATGCATTTTCTTCCCGTTGACGCATGCGTCCTTCAGCAGGGCCATGGCCATGGCCAGGGTCTGGCGTTTGATCTGGGAGCGCGTGCCCTTGAAGAGAAATTTTCTGACAATGGTACGACGGGGTGAAGCGGCCGCGATGAAGACAAGCCCCACAGGTTTTTCAGGTGTCCCGCCGGAAGGGCCGGCAATGCCGGTCGTGGCCACCGCGAAGGTGGCATCCAGGCTGCGGCGTATGCCCTGCGCCATGGCTTTGGCCACGGGGGCGCTGACAGCACCGTGGCGGCGGATCAGGGCAGGGGCCACTTTCAGGAGCGCAGATTTTGCGGTGTCCGCGTAGGCCACAACACCGCCCTTGAACCATACGGATGCACCGGGGATGTTGGTCAGGGTATGGGCGATCAGCCCGCCGGTACAGGATTCGGCGGTGGCAAGCGTTTGACGGGCGGCGATCAGCCGCCGGATAAAGTGTGATGCAGGGCGCATGGGGGTATTTTAAGGGGCGAAAATCGGAATTACAAGTCCGGCAGAAAAAAAGTTCCCTGGTGCGGTTAAAACTGTTACTTTGTAATATACAAGTTTAGCGCATCCGATTTTTCGCCTGCCTTATCGCGCCACCCTTCCGGCTTCTCTCGGGGGTAAACCCCCTCGTTCCAGGCGGAAAGGCACCCGGCACTTGGCGCGGCGAAAACACAGGGCGCTAAACAAATACTGACAAGTATGTCAAAATCGTTCGATCATGGAGTTTTCCCGCAGTGAAAATATTTCTCACCAGCAAGGAAGGTTTCGAAAAAGTACTGGCCCGCGAGATCGCCGGTTGCGGCCTTAAGTCAGAGGGGCATGGCACAGGGTGGGTTATGGCCGACGGTGATCCGGCGTTCCTTACCCAGCAGGCGGGCGGCCTTTGTTTTGCTTGCGACATTCTTCAGAACCCTCAGGATATTCATGCTGAGTCCGTGAATGGTTTTGTGCGGGCGCTGGTCGATCTTTTTACAGCGCATCTGGGCACGGGGAGGATCGACGGGTCGTGGCCGTATGCGTTTTTATCCTTTGGTGATGAAAAACTGGGCCGTTATACCCAGTCGCTCAAGGAACGCTGGCTTGAGGCCTTGCGCAAGAAAATGTCCCGCATGGCCCGGTCGGCGCAGGAAGGGATCCCGCAGGGACCTGCGTTCGCCGGAGGTTTTTTTGTTGTTGTCACGGATTTCAATAAAGCCCGGGTTTCTTTTAAGGCCATGTCCCAGGGGCAGCAACGCATGAAGATGGACCCCCAGTCTCCGTCGCGTTCGTATCTCAAGCTGGAAGAGGCTTTTCATATTTTTGAGTGTACGCCTAAGGAAGGGGATCGTGTCATTGACCTGGGGGCGGCCCCCGGAGGCTGGAGCCTGAGCGCGCTTAAACGCGGGGCTTCGGTCATTGCCATTGATAACGGCCCTTTGCGCGAGCCGGTGAAATCGCATCCTAAAATGGTGCACCTTAAGGCTGACGCCTTGAAGTACCGGCCTGAGGCGCTTGATCCGGTGGATTGGCTTTTATGCGATGTCCTTGAGGCGCCGGAAATTATCCTTGGACTTTTACGCCAATGGCTGGAGAACAAATGGTGCCGTCATTTTATCGTGAACCTCAAGCTTGGCCGGAGAGATCCGGTTGCTTTGCTGGCAGAGATCCGCGATGGGACCAAAGGGCTTTGGCCGTATTGCCAGGCGTTATCCTTGAGGCAGTTGTACCATGATCGGGAAGAGATCACCTTGATGGGGACGGTGAGGATGTCCGGTAAAGATCAAGCCGGGCAGGGCAGGCCATGAACCGGCCTTATAGGGAACCAACCCTTCTTGTCGCCGACAAGGCTCAAAAGATCTACGATCTGCCGGGTTATGCCGTGTGCGGCCAGGCGGACCGATGGATTGCGGCCTTGAGCCTGGATGAGATGATCCCCCTTCCCAAGGGAAGCCGCCTTTTCTTTTTGCCTGACCGTCATCCGGTTGCCTTTAACACCAGCACCCGGGATTATGAGACGCTTGACGATTTCTTTGCTGTGGCGGCGTTTATTCCTCCGGGTTATACGCAGGCATGGACCGCGGCGTATGTCGAGGCGCCAGGGGCCGGATTGCTGCCATTATATTCTTATGCCCCGGTCGCTTGCCATCGCGGTATTTATTATGTGCCAGCGGTGCGGGTGGATCGGCGCCAGGTGCATGATCTTTCCTGCCTCGATCATGCCGCACTCGACCGCGGCATGGCGCCGTTCAAGCACACGGCCAATCGTCTGATCCGGCATCTGGCACATTGCGCACAAACCAATTACTGCCCTAACGCGATCAACTTTTTCCTGGGGCGGCATGAATGCCCGCTGCCCACCTCACCCCGTTGCAATGCCCGCTGTCTGGGCTGTATCTCATTCCAGCCTAAAGGTTCCTGTCCTTCCACACAACAGCGCCTGACATTCGCCCCGACGGCCGAGGAAGTGGCTGAGGTGGCGTTGACCCATATTAAGGCGGCGCGGCGGCCGATCGTCAGTTTTGGCCAGGGCTGTGAGGGGGAGCCGCTCCTGGCGGCGCCTGTTATCCGTCAAGCCATCGGGATCATCCGCCGCAGGACAGCACGGGGCATTATTCACATGAACACCAATGCCAGCCTGAGTGCCGCGATGGAGGCGTTGTGCGTCGCGGGGTTGGACAGCATTCGTGTCAGCTTGAACAGCGCTCAGGAGGCGTTTTACGAGCGTTATTACGCGCCCCGGGGGTATGCTTTCGCGGATGTGTGCCGCTCGATCGCCATGGCCAAGCGCCACAAGAAATTCGTATCTCTTAATTATCTGGTCATGCCGGGCTTTACCGACAGGGCCGGGGAGTTCAAGGCTCTGGTCGATCTGGTGCGTACCTGTAAGGTTGACATGATCCAGTGGCGGAACCTGAATTATGATCCCCGCCATTATTTCCGGTGCATGCAGGTTGATCCGCAGGAAAAGCTGCTGGGGATAGCGGCCGTCATCCAGCGCCTTAAGGCCAGGTTCCCCCGGCTGCGTCATGGTTATTTCAATGTGAGCGATATCCCCCACACGTCAGGTGCCCGCGTTAAAGGGGCACCATGAGCTGCCCGGGGTTTTAAAGGCCGGATAAACGGCTTGACAGGGTTTTATAATTAGAATAATATGACACACTAACACCGCCGGGTAGGCGGTTTTTTGGTCATTTGACAAAGGACAATTCTTTATGTTCCATCCTATCCCCGAGATCCTCGAAGAACTTCGTCAGGGCCGCATGGTCATCGTCATGGACGACGAAGGCCGCGAAAACGAAGGCGATGTTCTGGTGGCCGCAGAATTCGTCACGCCCGAGATCATCAATTTCATGGCCAGGCATGCGCGCGGGCTTATTTGCGTGCCCATGATGCCTGAACGGCTGGATGCCCTGGGCCTTTACCCGATGAAGGACGCCACGAGCGATCTTCATCAGCCCTGCAACACCGGCTGGGCGATCTCCGTTGACGCGGCGCACGGCGTCACGACCGGGATCTCCACCGCAGACCGTGCCTTTACGGTAAAGCTTCTCATCGATCCCAATTCTTCGCCCAAAGACCTGATCACGCCGGGACATCTTTTTCCTCTGCGTGCCAAAAAGGGCGGGGTGCTGGTCCGCGCCGGGCATACCGAGGCCTCGGTTGATCTCACACGCATGGCCGGCCTTTATCCGGCGGGTGTCATTTGCGAGATCATGAATGACGACGGCACCATGGCCCGCACCAACGACCTCATTGAATTTTCCAAAAAACATAACCTGAAGATCTGCACGATCGACAGCCTGATCGAATACCGCCGCAAGAACGAAAAGTTCATTGCGCGCGAGGCCGAGGGAGATCTTCCTACGACGTTCGGCAATTTTAGGATGATCGTTTATTCCTCGACGATCGACAATTTTCAGCATGTGGCCCTGGTGATGGGGAAGGTCGATGATACGACCCCGGTTCTGGTGCGGGTGCAGTCCGAATGCCTGACAGGGGATGTGTTCGGGTCCCTGCGCTGCGATTGCAACGGCCAGCTGGAAGAGTCCATGAAGCGTATCGCCAACGAGGGGGCCGGCGTTCTGCTTTATATGCGCCAGGAAGGCCGCGGCATCGGGCTTGTCAACAAGCTCAAGGCCTACAGCCTTCAGGATAGCGGCATGGATACCGTCGAGGCTAACGAGGCGCTGGGTTTTGCGGCCGATTTGCGCGATTACGGCATCGGGGCGCAGATCATGGTCGATCTTGGCTTGAAGCAGATCCGCTTGTTGACCAACAACCCGCGCAAGATCGTCGGGCTGGAAGGGTACGGGCTGGGTGTGGTCGAGCGTGTGCCGTTAAAGATCCCTCACAACGAGAAGAATAAGAAGTATCTGGAAGCTAAAAAGCAGAAACTGGGGCACTGGCTGTAATATGAAGGGCAAAGTTGTTCACACATCGTGTGCAGGAAAGCCCAGGTTTGCGGTGGTGGCCGGTGAATTCCACGCGTCCATCACCGAAAGCCTTCTCAAGGCGTGTGTCGACGAGTTTTCGCGCCACGGGGTGTGTGAATGCGAGATCCAGGTTGTCCGGGTACCCGGCGCTTTCGAGGCGCCGCTTACGGCCCTGAAGCTCGCCCGCCGCAAGAATATCCAGGCCGTGATCTGCCTGGGCGCGGTGGTCCGGGGAGAAACATTTCATTATGAACTGGTGGCTCAGGCGGCGGCGCGCGGCATCATGGAGGTGGCGCTGTCCACCGGCAAGCCTGTTATTTTCGAGATCCTCGCGGCCGATACCCTCAAGCACTGCCAGGAACGCGCCAGGGAAGGCGACCGTGACAACAAGGGGGCTGCGGCCGCCCGGGCCGCGCTGGACATGGTCCGGACGCTCAAGACTATTTGAGAGGGTGCTGATGCGTAAACGAAGTGTAGCCAGGGAATCCGCCCTCAAGATCCTTTACCAGATGGAAATGACAGGCCGTGAGCCTTCCGAAGCGCTGCCCGCGTTCTGGCAGCAGGAGCCGGATCATCCCCAGGATGTGCGTGATTTCGCCGCCAGGCTTGTGGAAGGCATCCATGCACATATGCCCGAGATCGACGGGAAGCTGGGCGAGTACGCTGCCAACTGGCAGCTCAGCCGCATGGCTGTCATTGACCGCAATGTCCTGCGCATCGGTCTTTATGAATTGAAGTTCGCCGCGGATATCCCTCCCAAGGTTGCCATCAACGAGGCGGTTGACCTTGCCAAGAAGTATGGAGACCACGATTCCGGCAAGTTTGTCAACGGCATCCTCGACAAGGTCCACAAGAGAGAGATCGCGCCCCCCGGGCCTGCGTCATGAGCGACCGTTTCGCCGACCTGCATATCCATACGTTTTATTCCGACAGTACCGCGTCGCCGGCCGAAGTGGTCGATGAAGCGATGCGCGCCGGTTTGGCCTGCATTGCCATCGCGGACCACGATACCGTTGCCGCTCTTCCGGACACCCGTACCGCGGCTGCGCCGCACGGGCTGGAGGTGATCGCCGGCGTTGAATTGTCATCGGATTTCAACGGGAAGGATATCCATATTCTGGGTTATTGTTTTGACAACGCTTCCGGGCCGCTGGCACTGCGTCTGAAAGAGATGCAGGAAGGGCGTATGGCACGGATGAGGAAAATGATCGCCCGCCTCGGAGAGCTGGGCATCACGGATATCAGCCAGGAAGATGTGGCGGGGTTGACGCATTCCGATTCTGTCGGGCGCCTGCATCTGGCCAAACTTTTGCTGGAACGCGGCCATGTCCGGTCGCTCGAGCAGGCCTTTACGCGTTATCTGGCCGAAGGGGCGTGCGCGTATTTTCCGAAACTCAGGCAAACGCCCTTTGAGGCCGTGAAACTTATCCGTGATTCCGGCGGGGTGGCCGTCATGGCGCATCCGGTCCTGACGCAGCGGGATGACCTGATCCCGGCGCTGGTCAAAGCCGGGTTGGGCGGGCTTGAAGCGTATTATCCCAACTGCCTGATGGAAACCGTGAACCGTTATCTGGCCATGGCCGCGGCGCATGACCTTGTGGTGACAGGCGGATCTGATGCGCACGGCGCGTCCAAAACAAACACGTTCATCGGGAAAGCTTATGTCCCGTATCACTGGGTTGAGGCCTTGAAGCGGCGCGCCGGGAGGCAGCCGTGACAGCCGACGAGAGGTTCATGCACCGGGCGCTTGCCCTGGCCAGGCGGGCAGAGGGCCGCACATCGCCTAATCCCATGGTCGGTTGTGTGATCGTCAAGAAGGGCCGTGTGGTGGCCGAGGGCTGGCACAAGCATTGCGGCGGGGACCATGCCGAGGTGGATGCCCTGAAGCAGGCGGGCGATAAGGCCAGGGGGGCGGTGATGTACGTCACCCTTGAGCCGTGTGCACATTGGGGCCGGACACCGCCCTGTGTGGATGCGGTGCTCAAGGCGGGTATCGGCAAAGTTGTTGTGGCCATGCAGGACCCTGACCCGCGGACCAATGGCGTATCCCTTAAAAAATTACGGAAGAACGGGGTTCTTGTGGTCACAGGTGTTTGCGCGCCGGAAGCCGGCCGCATGAACGCCGCGTTCATCAAATATGTCACGGCGAAGATGCCCCATGTGACCGCCAAGATCGCCCAGACCATCGACGGCAAGGCGGGGACGCGTTCGGGCAGGGTCAAATGGATCACAGCGGGCGCCACACGCTTGAGGGCCCGGCTCCGCCGAAATGATTTCGACGCCATTGTGGTCGGGGTTGATACGGTCCTTGCTGATGATCCCCGGCTCGATGCGCCGGGTAAATCCCTGGTGAAGGTCATTGTGGATTCGACGTTGAGGACGCCGCCCGGGGCCAGGCTCCTCAAGGGCACCCGGCCGGGGCAGGTTATTGCGGCTGTAACCCGGCGTGCGCCGGATGTGCGGGTGTCGGCTTTCCGCGCGCGGGGCGCTTGTGTCATGGTCTGCGGGGCCAGGGCCGGGAAGGTGGATCTCAAGGCTCTTTTTAAAGCGCTTGCAAAAAATGGACTTATCCGTATCTTAATAGAAGGTGGTCCGACGCTGGTGAACGCGGCCCTCAAGGAGGGGCTGGTGGACCGGATCCACGCCTACATCGCGCCGCGGCTTATGCGCGCGGCCCCTGCGGATGCCGTGGCCGGGGTCGATCTGGGGATATGGCTGGGCCGGCGCGGTTTTGAGATCCATGAGGTGACGCGTATCGGGCAGGACATTTTTATTGAGGCAGATCATGTTCACAGGCATCATTGAAGCGCTCGGGACCGTCAGGTCCCTCCAGAAAACCGAGAATTTGTTGACGCTTGCCGTGAAGCGTCCCGGGGCGTTTGACGATCTCAGGGTGGGTGACAGCATTGCCAACGACGGCGTCTGCCTGACGGTGACGGCGCTTAAGGGTGGCTGTTGTTATTTTGACCTCATGAAAGAGACGCTTGAGGCGACGACCTTGCGGCATGTTGTGCCGGGGACGAAGCTTAACCTGGAGCGCGCGATGAAAGCCGATGCGCGTCTGGGCGGACATTTTGTGACAGGGCATGTGGATGGTGTGGGCTGTATCCGTGCTGTCCGGACCCTGCCCAATTATGTCGAGTACCGTATTGCTGCCGGGCGGGATCTGATGCGTTATATCGTGCCCAAGGGGTCTGTGGCGCTTGACGGCATCAGCCTCACGGTGGGGGAGGTTCGCAGGGACTGGTTTGCGGTGTATTTTATCCCGCATACGCTCAAGGTCACGGCTATCGGTGCCAAGAAAGCCGGCGACGAGGTCAACATCGAGACGGATCTGCTCGCGAAATATATCTTGAAAGCAGTGGCGTCCTAAGGCCTGCAACAATCAAGATTACACGTTTAGCGCATCCGATTGTTCGCCTGCCTTATCGCGCCACCCTTCCGGCTTCTCTCGGGGCTTGTGAGCCCCTCGTTCCAGGCGGAAAGGCACCCGGCGCTTGGCGCGGCGAAAACACAGGGCGCTAAACATGAACTAATCAAGAGGGGTCATATGGAATTGGACATCCAGGAAATTCAGAAAGTCATCCCGCATCGTTTTCCGTTCTTGATGATCGACCGGGTCATTGAGCTGATCCCTAACGAAAAGCTTGTGGCGATCAAGAATGTGTCGGTCAACGAGGCTCATTTCCAGGGGCATTTCCCGGCGGAGAAAGTGATGCCCGGGGTACTCATGGTCGAGGCCATGGCCCAGGCCGGGTGTATTTATTTCTATTATTCCAAGGGGATGCAGGGCAAGAACCTGATCTATTATCTGGCCAAGACGACCGCGAAGTTCCACAAGGTCGTGGTGCCGGGGGATCAGCTCCGCATTGAAGTGAAGACCATGAAACTTCTGGCCAAAGCCGGTTTTCTGGACTGCAAATGCTTTGTAGGGGACGACCTTGTAGTCGAGGCCGAGATCGGCTTCGGGATCAAGGAAGTTTAAGGCCGGACTTTCCGGCGGACAAAGATATAATTGACGAAGTCATGGGGCGATGTTAGAATTACGCCTTCTTTAGTCTTGAGATATATCGGGGGGTAGCGCAGCTGGCTAGCGCGCAACGTTCGGGACGTTGAGGTCGGGGGTTCAACCCCCCCCCTCCCGACCATTTTTAGTCTTCTTTTTCGACCCGGGCAGGTCACCCGGCTTCATCTGCGCCTGCGTCCATGAGGTCCTATGTCCAATCCTGCGCCGCGGCCCCTTCAAGACATATCCTCCCATGTGAGATTTCCCGAAGGTATGGATAAAAATGAAGCGTGTGAAAAGATCCGCACCCTGCGTGAGGAGATCACGGCGCATGATCACAGCTATTATGTCCTTAATGCGCCCCTGATCGCGGACCAGGAGTACGACGCACTGATGCAGGCGCTGGCGGCGCTCGAGGCGGCCTGGCCCGAGTTTGTGACGGCTGATTCGCCCACCCGGCGTGTGGGGGCGAAGGTGCCTTCAGGGGCCCGTACTCTCCGGCATGAGGGCCGGATGCTATCGTTGGATAATACCTATGCTCCTGAAGAGCTTCGTGCCTGGCTGGGCCGCGTTTACAAGGGGCTGGGGCGTGAAGATGTGGATTTTGTCGCGGAACTCAAGATCGACGGTGTGAGCGCGGCGTTGACCTATGAACACGGTGTTCTCATCTGCGGCGCCACGCGCGGGGACGGGGTGACAGGCGAGGATGTCACGCACAATATACGCACCCTGCGTTCAGTTCCCCTTAAACTGCGTCCGGGCGCTCCCCGGCATGTGGATGTGCGCGGTGAAGTGTACATGGACAGGGCGGATTTCGAGAAGCTCAATGCCGTCCGTCAAAACCTCGGTGAAGAGGCGTTTGTCAATCCCCGTAACGCGGCAGGCGGTGCCTTGAAACTTCTGGATCCGGTTGAAGCCGCGGGGCGGCATTTGCGTTTTTTTCTCCATTCCTGCGGCCGGATTGAGGGCGCGCAGGGCATGGAACGGCATTCCGATTTTCTTGAACAGGCCCGCGGGTGGGGTTTTGCGGTCAATCCTCATACACGCCTCTGCCGCGGGGCTGACGAAGTCCTTGCCGCCTGTGCGGCATTTGCGTCGATGCGTGATGGCCTGCCCTATGAGGTTGACGGGGTTGTCCTCAAGGTGGACCGTTTTGACGACCAGCGGATGCTGGGCGAAACGATGAAAAGCCCGCGCTGGGCTGTGGCATTTAAATTTGCGGCCTACCAGGCGACGACCGTGGTTCGCGACATTGTGGTCCAGGTCGGACGTACGGGGGTCCTGACGCCGGTGGCGGAACTTGAGCCTGTTTTTTGCGGCGGTGTGACCATCGCGCGTGCCACGCTTCATAATTTTGACGAGATTGAACGGCTGGGTGTGGCCCGGGGCGACCGCGTTCTTATTGAACGGGCCGGGGATGTTATTCCCAAGATCGTCAAGGTTCTTTCCCGCAGCCAGGATCGGGCGTCTGTCAGGAAAGTTCCCACGGATTGTCCGGTGTGCCGGGAGGATTTTGTTGTGACGGCCCTGGCCGGCCAGGAAGCCGCGGGCGTTTTGCACCGCTGTGTCAACCCCGAATGTCCCCGCCAGCTGGAGCGGCGCCTGGTGCATTTTGCCTCACGTGACGCCATGGATATCGATGGCATGGGGGAGGCGGTTGTGGCCCAGCTGTTGGAAAAGGGGCTGGTGCGTTCCGTGGCCGATCTTTACACGTTAAAGGAAGACGCGCTGCTGGAGCTTGATCTTTTTGGTGCCAAGAAAGCCGGCAAACTCCTGGCCGCGGTGGACAAAAGCCGGGGCAATCCTCTGTCGCGCCTTATTTTTGGCCTGGGCATTGCCAACATCGGGGCCAAAGCTTCTCAGACGCTGGCCCGCCATTTCGGCGGCATGGATGCGCTGGCCCGTGCCGGTGTGGAGGATATATGCGCGGTGCCCGAGATGGGAGATGTCAGCGCCTCGGCGGTGGTTGCGTATTTTTCCAAGGATGTGACCCGCCGGCTGATCGCCGCGCTCAAGGCGGCGGGGGTGAACATGCAAGAGCCGCAGGTGCCGGGGGCAGGGAAACTGGCCGGCATGATTTTTCTTTTTACCGGAGAGCTAGTGCGGCATACCCGCCGTGAGGCCGGGGCAAGGGTCCGGGCACTGGGGGGAGAGGTTGGTCTGTCCGTGACGCAAGCGACGGCCTATGTTGTGGCTGGTGAAGCTGCCGGATCGAAACTCGCCAAGGCCCGCGCGATGGGGGTCAGGATCATCAACGAACAGGAATTCGAGGAGTTGACCGCATGATAAGATCATATGATGGGAAAAAGATCGTGGCAGGGTTGCTTCTGGCTGTTTTTTGCGTTACCGCGTTGACCGGGTGCGCGTCCTTGCGCAAGAAATTCACCCGTACGAAAAAGGGGCCGTCCAAGGACGAGGAATTCATCCCGGTTCTTCAGCCGGTGGAGTATGAGAAAGTGGTGGAATCCCCGGCGCAGGGCTACCGCAACCATTATGCGATGGTGAAGGTTTATTTTAAGGACCTTTGGGATATTCTGGGGCGGCCGGAAGGCGGCGAGAAGCGGGAAAAGTATATTATCAACGAGATCGTTTCCCATGTCGAGGGCATGACAGCGTTGTTGACCGGGACCGCCAAAGACGCGGCGCAGGCCCTGCGCGCACGTCTGGGGCAGGTCGTGCAGGCTTATGACAAGCCGGCTGGTCTGCGGCGTTACGATGTGATCACGGGTGACATCCGGGGGATCGAGCGCGAGATTTACCGGAAATTCAAGCCCGATGCTGTTGCCGGGGCGCTTACCCGATGAAAGAGTTGGTCCCGGAATTTCTCAATTATATTTCCGTTGAACGCGGCCTGGCCAAGAACACCCTGATGGCCTACGGCAGGGACCTCAGTGCTTATTGCGCGTACCTCAAGGAGACGGCGGGCATCACCTCGCCCGATGCGCTCAAGCATCAGCATATTTCAGATTACATGATGGCCCAGAAAAAGAAGAAGTTGGCGGTGACGTCCATCTGCCGGAGCCTGGCCGCGGTGCGTATGTTCCACCGTTTTCTGGTGCGCGAGTCTTTCGCCAGGGAAGATCCCACAGGGCTTGTGGACACCCCGCGCCAGTGGAAGCGTATCCCGGATGTCCTGACGCAGCCGGAGGTCATGGCCATGATCAATGCCGCCTCGGGCCGTGACGCCCAGAGCGTGCGCGACCGTGCGATGCTGGAGCTTTTTTATGCCTCGGGTCTGCGCGTCTCGGAACTGGTGTCTCTTAAGTTGGAGAGCGTGAATATCGAGACCGGCCTGGTGCGCTGTATCGGCAAAGGGAGCAAGGAACGCCTGATCCCTGTCGGGGGCAAGGCCTGTGAAGCCCTTGCCAAATACGCGGCGAAGGCCCGGCTCAAGCTTCAGAAAGGCCGGGCGGGGGATGCTCTTTTCCTTAGCCGCCTGGGCAAGCCGATGTCGCGCCAGAGCGCGTGGAAGATCATCAAAGCCTATGCCCGCCGCACCGGCATCAAAAAAAATATCAAGCCGCATACCCTGCGGCATACCTTTGCCACGCACCTGCTGGAGCATGGCGCGGATCTAAGGAGCGTCCAGGAAATGCTCGGGCATGCGGATATAGCCACCACACAAATTTACACGCATGTGGACCGGGAACGCCTGCGCGCTGTCCATCAACAATTTCATCCGAGAGGGTAGGTCTTCTTGAAACGACTTGATTTTTTATTACTATCACCCGGGATCCAGGAGATCCTGCATCGTACCGGCACCGAGGCAGATGCGGCGGGTGTGCGTGCCTTTATCGTGGGCGGTGTCGTCCGCGACCTTTTGCTGAAGGCGGCGGTTACTGATGTCGATATTGTTATCGAGGGGGATGCCCCGGTGTTTGCCAGGCGCCTGGCCAAGAAGCTGGGGGCCTCGTTGCGCGTGCATGAGAAGTTCAGGACCGCATCCTTGCTTTTCAAAGACGGGATGTCGCTTGATATCGCTTCCGCGCGCCGTGAATCGTATGCGCGGCCGGGGGCTTTGCCCGATGTGGTGCCGGGATCCATCGCGGATGACCTGCTGCGCCGTGATTTTACGATCAATGCCCTGGCGGCCGGGCTTAACGCGGATGACCGGGGTGTTGTGCGGGATGACCTGGAAGGTCTGGGCGACCTTGAGGCCAGGCTGGTCCGTGTCATGCACATGGAAAGTTTCAGGGATGACCCCACCCGTATCCTGCGCGCGGCGCGGTATGCGGCACGGTTTGGTTTTCAACTCGATGCGCTGACCGAACAGGCCCTGAATGATGCCGTAGCCGCAGGGGCTTTAACGACAATCACGCCTGTCCGCTACTTCCTGGAGCTTGGCCGTATCCTGGATGCCCAGGATCCTGCACCGGCGCTTGACCTTTTGGTCTTGTGGGATGCCGTGCGGTATGTCCCTTATGCCGCCACTGACCGCCAGCGCCTGATTCAATGCCGCGGCGGCCGCGACGAACGCCTGGCCGCGCTCCTGCAGGAGCTTCCCCGGGCAAAGACTGAAGAAGTGCTGGTGGCATTCAATATATCACGCACCCAGCGGCAGGCGGTGATGCACAAGATCACAGCCGCACCATAACGGATCCGCTCCCGCACTCTGTCCGCAGCCCTGCCCCCAGCTCGCTTTGTTCCTGACCAATTATATATGGTTATCTTTAAGAACATATTTCGGAGGTAGAAAGAGCTGATCTGAACACCCTGCAAGCTTCAAGTGATTTGGTTAGTAAGTCTCAGAAGGGGGGAATTGATCTCAATACTTCAGGAATTGGCATTGCAGTAAAGAACGGTGATGAGAAAGTTAAGTTTCTTTGTGATCCTGGGATGCTTCAGCAATTGCAAAACGCTTCCGGCGTCACCCCGGTCATTGTTGGCATTCAATCCCTCGATAGCCTTCAGCAGTTTATGGGTGTTTCCAAATAGTGGGGATCAATTCTTTTTTGTTAAAAGCCTTTCATGGCTGACTTAATGACATAATTTGCGTGTTATATGGCTGACTTTGTGCTATTATCGTATTCAGTCATGGCTTACTCTATGACGGTATCAGGGGAAAGATATGTTTAAAAGAAATATAGAAATCCTTTTAAAGCAGTGGTCACAGCGCAAGGATCGCAAGGCGCTTGTATTGCGCGGGGCACGTCAGGTGGGAAAGACCACGGCAGTACGGCATTTCGCGAAGAATTTTGATGTGTTTCTTTATTTCAATCTTGAGCTACCCGAGGAACGGGCTCTTTTTGATGGTGCGCAAAGTTTTGAGGATCTTGCGGGGGGTATGTTTTTGTTCAAGAATGTCGCGCGTTCCCAGGCATCTGTATTGATCTTTATTGATGAAATACAGTGTTCGCCCAAAGCTGTGGGGTGGATGCGCTATTTTCATGAATGTGCACCGCAGTGGCATGTGGTTGCCGCGGGGTCTTTGCTTGAGTCAGCCATGGATGTTGACCTGCATTTTCCAGTTGGCCGTGTGGAGTATCTTTTTTTGAAACCAGCGACGTTCAAGGAATTCCTGGGGGCTTGTCGGGAGGATCAATTGCTGGGGGTGTTGCAGGATAAAGGTATTCCTGATTATGCGCATGAGCGCCTGATGAAGCTGTTTATGCAATATACGCTGGTGGGCGGTATGCCTGAAGCGGTCAGTCAATATGCTCTGACAAGGGATATTGTCCGTGTTAATGGTGTGTATGAGCGTCTCTTGCGGGCCTACATCGATGATGCCGCCAAATATGCTTCCAGGAAATCGCTGGTGATCCCGATGCAGACGGCCATCGAAAATGCTTTCTTGCATGCCGGGCAACGTATTGTTTTCTCAAAGTTTGGAGATACACATTACGGTTCCCGTGAAATGGGAGAGGCTCTGCGCATGATCGAAAAAGCCATGCTGGCGACATTGATGTATCCGACCACAGCGGTAGGCCTGCCGATGGTTATTGACAGGAAAAAGTCTCCGCGCTTGCATGTGCTCGACACAGGTATGTTGAATTTCTTTGCCGGTGTCCAGAAAGAATTTATTCATGCGCATGATCTCAATGCCCTTTATCGCGGCGTTGTGGCCGAACATGTGGTGGGGCAGGAATTGGCCGCTATCCATACAGGGATTGCTGACAGGACAGCTTTTTGGGTGCGGGAGAAGAAACAGTCCAATGCCCAGGTTGATTATGTGATCCAGCATGCGGGCAGGATCATTCCGATCGAGGTAAAATCCGGCGAATCCGGGCGATTGCGGTCACTGCATGCATTTATGGATGCCTGTTCTCATGACATGGCTGTGCGGATTTCCGGTGCGCCCTGGCGTGTTGATCAGGTAAAAACGATCGCCGGGAAGATGTACACATTAATGAATGTTCCTTTTTATGCTGTGGCGGACATACACGCTTGTTTGGATCGCAGATAGGGGATAAGAATGTGTACGGCTTGGGCCTGTGAATCTGGTCAGGGACCGCCTCAACCCCGGAGGTTGACAGCCGGTCAACCTCCGGGGTTGCTTCACGGTTAATTAATCCCCGAAAAAGCCACGGTTTACGAGCACCAGGACGCCGCCTTTGTGACCGAGGGCAAATTAAAGGTCATGCTGGAGAGTGATTATGTAGCCATGTCCCATCAGAAGGACATGGCGGAATCCTCGGCTCCTGCCGGGGACGTAGCCATGTCCCATCAGAAGGACATGGCGGAATCCTCGGCTCCTGCCGGGGACGTAGCCATGTCCCATCTGGAAAATCGAATTCAGATCGATCTGAAACGGTAAAGGCGACCGGTGGTATCGATCTTAATCCATCCAAAATCGACATGGTTACAACAAACAGCGGCGAGGGAATCAAATTCAACATGGACCCCGCCACGCTGGCGCGCTTGCAAAACGCTTCCGGCGTCACGCCCGTCATTATCGGCATTCATTCATTGGATAGCCTGGCATCATTTATGGGTGTTCAGGCGTCTGGCGTGAAGTAGGGGGTTGCCGATTGCTGCATAGGCATAACGTTTGACATTATTAACGCCACATGTTATGGTTTGGGCATGATTCATTCATTTGACTGTGAAGACACTGAACAGCTTTTCCTGCGTGAATGCTCGCGCAGGATCCCATTTGATGTTCAGCGGACGGCATTGCGAAAACTTTGGATGCTTGATGCTGTCGTTGCATTGAATGCCCTGCGTATACCGCCGGGTAACAGGCTTGAGGCTTTGTCCGGGAAGCGTGCCGGGCAATACAGCATACGGATCAATGATCAGTGGCGAATATGTTTTGTTTGGCGTGATGGGCATGCGCATCATGTTGAGATTGTCGATTACCATTAAAGAATAGGAGCAAGTTCATGAAAAACAAGAAATTACAACCCATACACCCCGGTGAAGTCCTGATGGAAGATTTTCTGAAGCCCATGGGCATAAGTCAGTACCGTTTGGCGCAGGATATTCATGTTCCGCCCCGGCGTATTAATGAGATCGTTCATTGTGTCCGTGCGGTAACGGCCGATACGGCCTTACGCCTGGGGAAGTATTTTGGCATATCCGCACAGTTCTGGGTCAATCTTCAGTCGCATTATGATTTGGCTGTCCAGGAAGACTTGCTGGGCAAGCGGCTGGAGACAGAGGTTCATGTGTTCGCCGGTGCTTGAGAGAAAGCCAGTTTGACAATTAACCCACCTCCGTCATCACCAATACATCCCTATGATTCTGTTTCTTGATATTTTGTAACAATATGTTATATTTACTGCCATTCAGATCAAATTGATGATTATGCTAATTTCACAGGAAAATATATGACAGGTGTTCTTTATTGTCTTGGCTGGAAGTTTTTTCCTCGCGTTATCAGCACGATTATCCTGATCTTTTTTACCCTTAATACAGCTTTGCCTGTGGGATTAGCGCGGGCTAACGGCCTGGCGGCCTTGAATTTGCCGACGCCTGGCACGATGGTTCATCCTACCCCGGCATATTTGCCTCCTCTGGCTATCGGCATGGAGGTCCATCCTGACAATCCTTTTCAGTTCAGTTTTATCATCGATAAGGGCGATTCCGGCCTTGCATTTGACAGTGATGCGTTTCGTCAGGAATCCGAGAAATTAGTCAAATATTTCATGGCGTCCCTGACTGTTCCTGAAAAAGAGCAGTGGGTGAACCTGTCGCCGTATGAAAAAAACCGCATCACCGGCGAAGGCCTTGGCCAGACGGACATGGGCCGCGATATGCTGGCGCAGGACTATATCCTCAAGCAGTTGTCGGCATCATTATTCTATCCGGAAGATGACCTGGGCCAGGCGTTCTGGCAGAGGGTTTACAGTCAGGCGAACGAACAGTTCGGGGTGACCGACCTGCCGCTGGATACCTTCAACAAGGTCTGGATCATGCCCGACAAGGCGGTTGTCTACGAGAAGGGCAACAGGGTCTTTGTGGTCGAACAGCACCTGAAAGTCATGCTCGAATCAGATTATAAATCGGCGCAGGTTGCCGGCGTGGGTAGGGACGGGTCTGTGACCCGTCCGGAAGATGAGCTCGCCAAGCAGGTCATGCGCGAAATCCTGATCCCCGCGATCGAAAAGGAAGTCAATGCCGGCAAAAATTTTGCCACTCTGCGCCAGATCTACAATTCCATGATCCTGGCTGTATGGTACAAGAAAACCCTGCGCGACAGCGTGCTCGGCAAGATCTATGTCGATCGTAACAAGGCCGCAGGGATACAGGTCGATGATCCCGGCATCCGGCAGAAATTGTATGACCAGTATCTGGCTGCCTTCAGGGCCGGGGTTTATAACTACATCAAAGATGAGGTTGATCCGCAGAGCCGCGCGTCGGTGCCCCGGAAATACGTGTCGGGCGGGGCCAAGGGATTGTCTGAAAAGAATTTGAGACAGGCAACAACGGACGAAAAAAAGGATTGGGCGGGGCGTGTTGCGCAACGGTCTGATGCGAGCGCATCGGTGGCGGTGGATTTTGCGGAGGCGCCGAAGACGGATAACTCCGAAAAAAGAAAATCTTCGGCGTCGGTGGCGAGGATGATGCCGGGGGCGAAGGCGATGACGAACGAGGCGACGGCGGCGGCCGTTGAGGCGCAGGCGCCTGGGACTGTGCTTTTTGTTCCGGTTGCGTCATTGCCCTCAGTAGCATTGACGGGTCAGCGGGATTACGGGGTTGGCGATCTTGGGCCGGAGGCGCGGGAACTCATCGAGTCGTTGGAAAGAGCAGGTGCCGGCTGGTTGCGCGAACCGTTGCTGGGGACGAATAATAACGGCGATCCTTATTATGGTGATGGGCTCTTTGGGCTCAACGGAAACTTACTTAGCCCGCAAGACATGGTCGCGCAAGGGTTTATAACCCAGGAACAACACGATACCATTGTTCCTAACGATATTCATTCTTTGCGGATTGCCTTTGATCGGCTGGGATACAAGGAACAACTGGCCCGTCAGGCGTATGCAAATTTTCTGAAGGCGCAAGAGACCGGGGTATGGCCGACGAACGGTCAGCCGGTGGCGCCTTTTCAGCAGGCGTTTGACACATTCGTCAAAGACAATACCGACGGCATTATCACGGTTGACGGCGTGGACATGCGTATGGACTGGTTGCGATCGTATTCTTTGTTTCAGGTATTGAGCCGGAAGTATAGCCAATACGGCTGGCTGGGGCTCGTTGACCAGTATTCGGTTGAGCATGCGGGACTGGAGGTTGAGGGTGTTACTGATATCTGGAAATATATTTCAGAAAAACTGATCTATCTGGATATGGCTGATTCCCTCAAGTTGAATGAAGTTCAGCTGAAAGTATCTTTGGATAAGTTGGGTGATTTGCAGTCCATCCTGGGAGATGAAAATTGGCAAAAGATCAGACCTGTATTTGAGCAGGCCTTGACGCGCTGGCCGGATGAACTGGCCAATATTAATGCCTCTGGTGTGAAAGCGTTTGAAGCGGAGAACCGTCAGGAGATCGGGTTCTTCCATTTCTTTCAGTTCCTTGTACGTCAGCAGGTGGAGGCCCTGAATACTTTTGCGCAAGAACATCATGTCCCGATTATCGAAGATTTGAATATATATCCGCGGTTTAACAGCGCGGATTGCTGGGGGAATCCGGATGTTTTCATTTATGATAAAGAAAAAAGGACGTTTTCGCTGCGTACCGGCGTACGCAATGACATCTTTGGGCATGTGCCGCCGGATTTGAGCAAGGCAGAAGGGATCAACTTTTATGTTAAACGATTCGTTTACGCCCTTCGTTTGGCGCCCGGGGCGCGGTTTCGGCTGGACTATGTCTTTGGGTATGCGGATCCTTTTGTTATCCCCAGGGACAAGCCGTCCCATGAGGGATATTTTTTAAGAGATGTTCACGATGGCCTGGATCCGTATCTTATCTTTGAAAGATTGGCGAAGATTTTCCCCGAGGTCGATCTGACGGATGTGTTTATAGCCGAGAATCTCGGCGAAGGCACACCCCGGACGGATGCGTTCTTCCGCAAGTTGCCTTTGCCAGGCATGAGTGTATTGCAGTACATGTCGCTGGAGCCTTCCTGGAGAAACCGGTTCAACGGTGATCCGTACCATCCGGCTAATTTGTTGCCCAGCCAAATGGCTTTTCTTGCCTCCCACGACAATCCGTCGACAAGGCTTTGGGACAGCAACCTTTCGACTAACAGTAAAAAGGTGCTGGCTCAGATTTTACGCGAGCTGGGGGTTACGGAGGAGTTGACAGAGGACAATATCGCGGAGATCATGAACAAGGTCTTGATGAACACCATGGCCAATACCACGGTGGTTAACTATGCGGATGTCGTTGACGGTGAATCCGGGGCTGTGGGCATCAAAAGTCAGCATAATGTGCCGGGCACTTCGTTGAGCACGAATTGGTCTTACCGGCAGACAAGGGATTATCTTACGGGTGTTGTGCCGCGTCTGAAGCAATGGATCAAGGATTCCCATCGTGCTCCGGACAACTGGATGGCGCGGCGTGAGCCGGTACGCAGGGCGTCGCCGGCCGCACAATTGGCGCTGGCTGTTTTGGCCCAGGGCAGTCCCCAGGAACAGCAAATGGCCCGTCTGCTGACGACCATGGTTGGTGAAGGCCGGGTGCGCAAGGCTGACCTGCGCCAGGGGATGTTGTCGGTGCTTTACCGACACAGCGACGGCGAGGATTATATCTTTCTATCGAGGAGTGATGCGGCACGTGACGGAGGCTATCTTGCCGTCCCTCAGCAGGCACAAAGCCTGATCGCTGCCGTTGGGCAATTGATACCGGAAGAATCGGCTGCGGCGCCTGTAACACAGGATACTCTTGCCAGCCGTTTGGATAAGATTTTTTACGCTACGCATATCGATTACACGCGGGTTGTTCTTGATGAAGACATGAGAGAAAAGAAGATCATGCCTTTTCTCGGCGCGTTGGTTAATTTTAATTTATTGGAAAGTGAGCTGGATGCGGATACCGTGTCAAGGCTGAAGAAGGCCGGGTTGTGGGATTTCCGGGTTTATTATACAGAGAAATACCGGCCCCTGTGGGATAGGCTTTTTGCTGAGAATCAAAGCCGTATGTCCCGTCCTGATCTTGTAGCGGGATTATTGAACGGCACGTTACCGCTGATCAACAAGGGCCAGCTGGCGGATCTGGTGGCGGCCATCAGTGAGGCGTTTGGTGACGAGATCGCCCCAAAGACTGGAAAGTCTGCTGGCGATGCGTTGGCGGGCACGTCGGCCGACGCCGCGGCATCGCCCGGTGGTGTCACCCTTGATACAGCGACCATGGATTTCAGGATCTGCCGTGATAGCCACGGTGTGCCGTTACCGGTATCGGCCCAGCCTTGGGCGCAGTTGGACGTGAGCGGTTTTGAGCCGCGCATCGGGAAGATCGTGCCGGTGTCCGTGGCGGCGCTGGTGCGATAATCGACGGGGATGGATATTTCTACGATGTAAACGGAGCGCGTGATGGTGCCTTTATTTCATCATAAATTTCCTTTCAAGGCCGTTTGTTCTTTACTGACGGCGGTCGTGTTTTTACTGACACCGATCTTGGCTGAGGCGCAGGCGTTGAGAGATCTTCCGTCGCCGGGCACCCTGGTTGTGACGGGTGGTGTCTATACGCCGGCGCTGGTCAAGGGACTGCGGATCGACCCGCAACAGCCGCGCAAGCTTTTGTTCATGCTCGACAAGGGGCAAACGCCGGAGGTTGACCTGCGGGAAAATGTCGAGCGGCAGGCGCGGTATTTCCTGACAGGCTTGACTGTTCCTGAAAAAGAATTCTGGGTTAATCTCTCTCCGTATGAATCCGACCGCATTGTCACAAAAACCCTGGGGATGACCGAGCTGGGGCGCGATCTTTTGGCCCAGGATTATATCCTTAAACAGTTCACGGCATCGTTATTGCATCCTGACAGCGCCAGTGGCCGTGTGTTTTGGGCGCGGTTGCGCGCTCTTGCGGGCCCTGATGTGAATGCGGAGAAGTTGGCAAATGATTTTCACAAGGTGTGGATCGTTCCGGCGCGGGCGCGGGTTGTTGAGAAGGGCTTGAGCGGGGTGGTTGTTGAGGCGCGCCTCAAGGTCATGCTTGAACAGGATTATCTGGCGCGCGCGCAGGCAGAGGGAAGTCATGCCCTGAATGCGGGGCAGGAGGCTGTTGTTCAGGTGATGCGCGAGGTCATTGTGCCCGTGATCGAGCGGGAGGTTAATGAAGGCGCCCGCTTTGCCCGGTTACGGCAGATATTCCAGGCCCTGATCCTGGCCAAATGGTACCGTCAGAAAAAAGGGGCCGCGCCCTGGCGCCGGTCTTATCTGGACAAGGCAAGGCTCGCGGGCGTTGCTATCGCCGACAAGGCGGAACCGCGCAAGATTTATGATACGTATGTGGACGCGTATAAGAAAGGTGCTGTCAATCTCATCCGCGAAGAGAAGGATGCCGTGTCCGGCGAACTTTTGCCGCGCAAGTATTTTTCCGGCGGGGTAAATGATTTTGGCATGTTAACACCGGGTGTTTTTTCGGTGGTGTCAGGTCCATTGCCGGCAGTTCCCGACGTGGCTGTTGTTGATCTGGCGGCGGAAGTGGCGCCGGTCAAGCTTACGCACGCCCCCGTTATATATTTGTGGCATGCCGGGCCTACGAAGTGTTTTGACAAAATCACGGAGGAATACCTTCAAGGGTTGGCAGACAAGGGGATCAATGAGTTGTGGACCATGGGCATATGGGAGCGATCCAAGTTTAGCCGATATTATCAGGGATGGGCCGCTAAGATCTTTGGGCAAAAGCAGCGCCTGGCCTCCGCGTATAGCCTCGATGATTATACGGTGGCGGCAAGCCTGGGTGGCGAGGCGGCTTTTGAAGGGCTTGTCAAACGTGCGGCCAAGTATGGGATAAAAGTGTGTGTTGATCTTGTGACCAATCATGCCGGCGTCATGGGCAAATTGATGAAGGAACATCCGGAGCGGTTCATACGGGTTGAAGAAGGCAGAATACCAGAAGCGGAGATCGCCAATTTGAGCAGTTATTTCAGGGGGATCCGGAAGAATCTTCAGGAGAGTGAATTTGTCAGGTTTTTCTTTCGGCATAAAGATAAAAAGGGAAAATCCTGGATTTATGCGCATCAAAAGGATCCTTATTATGCGGCATGGCTGGACACGGTGGCTTTTGACTTTTCCAAGCCGGAAACTCAGGCATATATTAAGGCGTTAATTGATCGTATTATGCAGTTGACGAACGGTGGAGGTATTCGTTTTGACATGTTCCATCTGGCTTTGGCAGGCCGATTCAATAATAGTTGGGGGGAATTAAAGCATGGCGAAATGCATGATGATTTTTGGAGGGATCTTTTTGGAGAAATGAAAAAAAAGTATCCGGATTCTGTTTTTATTGCAGAAATGTATGAGAATGAAGAATATGCTTTGAAGCTGGGGATTGATTTTGTTTATGCCAAACATCTTTCTTTGGAGCATTTTGTATCTTTGCGTCGTAGTTCCGGAATGTTTGGTTCGTTGTTGTCTGAGGGGGCTGATTTTTACATGCAGGGTATTATAAAGTTTCTCGAAAATCATGATGATATTCGTGGGAAAAGGACCATTGATGAGATACGTGAAACAACGGCTTTCAGCTGGCTGGCTGTTACGGAGGCTGCGCCATTGAGGGGAGGTAGTATTGTGAGGTCTTTGATCGAGAAAGGATATGTAAGAGAAAACGATCAAGATCTTTATCTTAATGCTGACATCCCTGAGATTGAGGATTTTTTGAAGGAGCATTTTAATGATTATCCAGATGATATTAAGGCATTGCTGAGTGAGCGCGTATTAAAAAGTTTTATAGCACGTACCAAGGCCGCCAATGCGGCGCTGATGGCCTATTTCTCCGGGGGCACGCTGATCAATGAGGGGTTTGAAACGGGGCGTCATGCCGAGACCAACGGTAAGCCCGATGCACTGAATCAACCCGATGCAGAAGATACGTGGCGGGAATACCCTGAACTCACATCATTTTATAAGAATTTATTTTCTTTGATGGCAGATAAATTATGGTGTAACGGAACAATGCGGCCGGCTTTGGTTGGTGATCAGCGTGATCTTCCCGAAGGGGTTTTGGTTGATCAGCGCCGCATTCAGAATGAGGACGGTTCTTATGAGGTTGGCCTTGTTGTCGTGAATCACAGCGGTACGGAAAAGACGCTTCCCTGGATCAATCAGCATTATCAGTGGGATTATCTTACCGAGGACGACAAGGATAATATGGAATTTGTCGATATTCTTGATCCGCAGGCGGCTCCTGCCGCTTTCAGGGACATGGTTGGCAGGGGGACATGGGTGCTCCAGCCGTGGGAAAGGCATGTGTACAGGCTTCGCAGGAAAGGAACGACGGATCAGGCAAGCCTTGTCGACAAGAACTATGGCGGTATTGATGCCAGCGGTATGGACGTGGCCGTTGACCGGAGCCCGGCGGCATCCGCAGAGGAAGTTGTCGGCAATGAAGATCTCCTTTTGCCTTCGTTTGCCGGTTTCAAGCCAGTCCTCTTGACGATCACACCTGCGTCATCGGATCCGCGATGATCATTTCCTCATGCCCGTGATTTGACGCTTCCCAAGGTGTATGACTTCTGGTATGCTTGTGGACATTCTAGCGGATAGCCCGTCAGATACGGGAGAGGAGACTTTTATGGAACGCATGGACAGGATCAATCAGTTTATCAAGCGTGAGATCAGCCAGATGATGTTGCTCGGCGAGATCCGCGACCCGCGTGTGACCGGGGTGACCATCACCTATGTTGATGTCAGCAAGGACTTGAGCTGGGCGCATGTGGGCTTCAGTGTCTTGTCCGACGATCCGGATGCCATACGCCGGGTGCAGGGCGGGCTTGATTCAGCCCGGGGCATGGTGCGGCGTTTGCTCGGACAGCGGATCACCTTGAGGCATGTGCCTGAAGTGAAATTTGTTTATGATAATACCATCGCGCAAGGTGTCCACATGACCCAGTTGTTCAACGAGCTCGAAGCTGGTCGCGCGCGTCAGGCAACACCTTCGGGCGAAGAAGCAACGGCCGAAGGACAGCCAACCGCAGCCGGGGACGCTTAACCCATGCCCCGCGCCATTCTCCACACGATCAAGGCTCACCGCACGTTCCTGGTGACCATGCATGTCAACCCTGACCCTGATGCTCTCGGGTCGGCTCTGGCTGTGACGCTTTTTTTACGCGCGCTTGGCAAGAAAGTCCGCCTTATTAACGACGGGCCATGCCCCGCGTGGCTGAAATTTGTGCCGCAGGTGCGTTATTATGAAACTTATGATGACAAGATAAAATTCGTGCCCGACGTAGCCATTGTGCTTGATTGCGGCGATAAGGAACGTACCGGCAAGCCGGCGCGCCTCATGGGGCCGGGTGTCAAGGTGATCAACATTGACCATCATGTGACCAACACCGCTTTTGGCGATCAGAACCTGGTCAAGCTGGACAGTTCTTCGACGTCGGAGATCGTTTATGGCCTCCTGAAGGCTTCCGGCCAGCCATTGACGCGCGACATGGCCGAGCTTCTTTATCTGGGCATTTTAACCGACACGGGCTCTTTTGGTTTTGACTGCACCAGCGCGCAAACGCACACGGTGATCGCCGAACTGATGAAATTCGACCTTTCGGTGAGCGGGCTGTACCGTCAGGTCTACGAGACCATGCCGGAGAAAGACCTCAAGGCCTTCCTGCGCCTGATGAATACGCTAACGTTGCATCTGGATAACCGGGTGGCCTGCCTGCGCATTTCCCTTCGACAGGCGGCGGTATTCTCCGATGGCCTGGATGTGAAGGATAAGGTCTTCGGGTTCTTGCGCGCGGTCAAGGGGCTGGACGTGGTCATGATCATCACCGAGCAGGAAAAAAGAAAGACACGCCTGAATTTCCGCAGTCGCGGCACCGTGGATGTGGCGCAGCTGGCTTCGGGGTTTAACGGCGGCGGGCACAAGAATGCGAGCGGCGGTTTTCTGGATAAACCTTTGGCGCAGGCAAAGACGCAGGTCCTTGCCGCGATCGCCAGGATCATATAAATCTGCATTTGAGGTTGATATTGCTATGGACGGGATCATTGTGGTAGATAAGCCTTCGGGCATGACGTCGCACGATGTGGTGGCGATCATCCGCCGGAAAATCAGGAACAAACGCGTGGGGCATGCCGGGACGCTCGATCCCCTGGCAACGGGTGTGCTCGTTATTCTCGTCGGGCCGTCAACACGGTTGTTCGACAAATTCGTTGGGTTTGATAAAGGCTATGGCGCAACCCTCAAGCTGGGCGTCAAGACGCGCAGTGCGGATATCCAGGGAGAAGTCTTGCTCGAGCGTCCTTTCGAAGCGGTGACCCAGCCGATGGTCGAGGCATCGTTTAAAAAATTCACGGGCCTGATCGGCCAGATCCCGCCCATGGTCTCGGCGGTAAAACACGAGGGGCAACGCCTGTATAAACTTGCCCGCAAGGGGATCGAGGTCAAGCGCGAACCGCGCCAGATCCGGGTGGATACCTTGGACCTGATCGAATTCGCGCCGCCTTTCGTCCGTTTCCATCTGGATTGCTCCAAGGGGACCTATGTCCGTCAGATCGCCGAGGATGTTGGCGAGGATCTGGGGTGCGGAGCCTGTATCACCGATATCCGCCGTACCAGGGTCGGCCCATTCACCATCAATGACGCGGTAAAACTCGACGATGTCAATGCGACGCATATTCATCCATGGCACCCTTCCGCCTGAACTGAAAGCCTCGGTGGCCGCCATCGGCGTGTTCGACGGTGTTCACCGCGGGCATCAGCGGGTCATTGCCCGGGCGGTGGCCGGGGCTCGCCGGATGGGGGTGTTGTCGGCGGTGGTGACGTTCCATCCGCATCCTTGCGCCATCCTGCATGCCTGCCAGGCCTCGCCCTGCATCATGACCCTGGAACACCGCCTGCAAACCATGGCCGCCCTGGGGGTGGATGTTGCCGTGGTCATTGGCTTCAACCGTCGTTTTTCCTCCCAGCTTCCCGAAACATTTGTTACGAGATTTCTGGTTGGCCGGATGGGGGTGAAGAAGATCATTATCGGTCGCGATTTTCATTTCGGCCGCGGCCGCAAGGGGTCTGTGGCGCTCTTGCGTTCCATGGGGGAGTCTCTGGGGTTTGATGTCGAGCAGATCGATATCATAAAGGATACCGGCAAGGACATCAAGTCCACTGCCATCAGGGCCCTCATAGCCGCCGGAAACCTCGCTGGTGTGAAACGTTTCCTGGGGCGGCCGTATGCTTTTCTCGGCAAAGTTGAGACCGGCGATGCGCGCGGACGCACCCTTGGTTATCCGACGGCCAACTTCAGGGAAGAGCCTGTGGTCAGCCTGCCGGACGGCATTTATCTTGTGCGGGCCTCCTGGGACGGGAGAACGTTGAACGGCCTCTGTTATATCGGTCGCAGACCCACGTTTAAGGGTAAGGATGCGCCGGTGGTCCGAGAACTTTACCTGCTCGATTACCGCGGCAACATCTATGGCCGTGAAGTCCTGGTGGAATTCCTCAAAAAACTCCGCGACGACAAGGTCTTTGCGGACAAAGAAACCCTCATCGCCCAGATCGCCCGCGACGTCGCCCAGGCCCGCCACTTCTTCGCCCGTTCGGTACATTAGGGTTTTATCATGGGTTGAGCATGCAGCATAACAATGGTATCTTCAATGAGTTGTCGCTTGGCCCATTGTTTTTGATCTTCGTCCAAAGGTAAAGATTCGGTAAAGACGTCCGTCACACGACAGAGCAAAGGACGTTCCGGAAGGATTTGGTGAGCGGATAAACGAATACATCTTTGACGGGAAGCGAGCTTTCATGTTGCCGATCACGCTT
>Ga0114951_10001017_pt1 | contig 36686 bp, 31 predicted proteins | sample AM7aDNAmetaG_FD_88677 | JGI IMG/M metagenome (GOLD analysis project Ga0114951, IMG submission 88677) | Freshwater microbial communities from Finland to study Microbial Dark Matter (Phase II) - AM7a DNA metaG | ecosystem: Environmental > Aquatic > Freshwater > Lake | place: Finland: Lake Alinen... | reverse complement strand
CGCTCCTCCGCAAGAAGGGGGATTGACACAGAGAGTACGCTATCCAACAAACACGAAAGCCTGAGTCAATCACACCTGCCTACTCAGAGTCCCTCGGTGTCATTTATCCATGAGGCAACGGGTCAGCCCGCGTTGCCGGACCGGCTGATGACAAAGATGGCGAGATCGGCGTTGAGATTGGGGTCCTCGAACACCTCGGCGCTGGCTTCGGTGTCGAGCGCGATGCGGCGGTGGACGCGGATGTTTTTCTGCCGGCAGAAATCGTCGAAGTCCGCGATGGTAAAGAAGCGGATGTTGGGCGTGTTATACCACTCGTGGTGCAGCACGCCGGTAGACTTCGGCGAGCGGCCCTCGTCAGCCAGCATGCGTCGCAGTTTGTGGAACCCGAAGTTGGGAAAGCTCACGATGCAGAGGCGGCCGACGCGCAACATGTCGGCGATGACGCCCTCCACGTCGTGGACCGCCTGCAATGTCTGCGAGAGCACCACGCAATCGAACTGCTGGTCGGCGAACGGCCGCAGCCCTTTGTTGAGGTCGGCCTGCACGACATCCAGCCCGCGCTGGATGCAAGTGAGCACGGCCTGCTCGTCGAGCTCGACGCCGATGACGCGATGGGAATCCTTTTGTTTGGCGCGGGACAGCAAGCCGCCGCGGCCGCTGCCGAGGTCGAGCACGCTCGCGCCGGAGGGGATCAACTCAACGATACGTTCGTAGTCGAGCCGGCGCTGGTGAAAAATACTGGTCGGGCTGTGGCCGCGCGGTTCGTCCGCATCGTCAAAATCGCCATTCGGCCTGACACAGCCCGCGAGGTTGTTGATAAACCCGCGGATCATCTCGCCGTAGCTGGCAAACTCGTTCGGCAATAGGAATGCGTCGTGGCCGCAATCGCTGCGGACGTTGCAGTAGCTCACGGCGGCTTTGTTGGCGATGAGCGCATTGACGATGTCGCGCGACTGCTCCGGCGGGAACAGCCAGTCGCTGGTGAAACTCAGTACCAGCCAGCGACACCGCGCGCGGCTGAACGTTGCCGCCAGTGTCTCCGGGCTGTCGCCGAGATCGAACAGATCCATCGCCATGGTGATCGCCATGTAGCTGTTGGCGTCAAACCGCTCGACGAACTTCGAGCCCTGGTAGCCGAGGTAGGAGCCGACGGAAAAAGTTTTCTCGAACTCGATCGCGACGTCGCGCGGCTGGAGGCGATTCGCCCCGAACTTCTGCTTCATCGCCGCCGGCGAGAGGTAGGTGATGTGGCCGATCATCCGCGCGATGGCGAGGCCGACATCGGGGCCGTGCGGCTTGTCGTAGTATTGGCCGCTGTGGAAATGCGCGTCGCGGCGGATGGCGTTGCGGCCGACGACATCGAACGCCAGCGCCTGGCTGGTCAGACGCGCCGACGTGGCGATGGGGATCGCGCCGCACACGCGGTCGGGATAGTGCGTCGCCCACGTGATGGTCTGATGGCCGCCCATGGAGCCGCCCAAAACGGCGAGCCACCGGCCGATGCCAAGATGGTCCGCCAGCCGCCGCTCGGCCTCGACCATGTCGCTGACGGTGATGATGGGAAAATCGCGGCCGTAAGGCTTGCCTGTGTCGGGGTTGATGCTGCCGGGGCCGGTGGAGCCGCGGCAACCGCCGAGCAGGTTCGGGCAGACGACAAAAAAACGGTCGGTGTCAATCGGCTTGCCCGGTCCGACGAGGATGTCCCACCAACCGGGATCGTCGTTTTCGTCATGCTTCGCGACATGCGAATCGCCGCTGAGCGCGTGGCAAACGAGAATCGCGTTGTCGGCCGCGGCGTTGAGCCGGCCATAGGTTTCGTAACAAACCGTGACGCTCGGCAGACTGCCGCCCAGCTCCAATGCCATCGGCGCGCCGAACGAGACGGACTGGGCGTGGCGGAGCGGCTTTGCGCTGCGAACGCTGTCAGTGCTGTCAAAAAGTTTGTCGGTCATGCGTAACCTGCCGGCTTGTGCCAAGCGGCGTCAATTCTGCGACGCCTTTAGCGCCTGGTCAAGGTCGGCGATGATGTCGCGCACGTCTTCGATGCCGATCGAGAGCCGCACGTATTCGGGCGTCACGCCGGTCTTCTGCTGCTCCTCCGGCGTGAGTTGCGAGTGCGTTGTCGAGGCTGGATGAATGATCAGCGACTTCGCATCGCCGATGTTCGCGAGGTGGCTGAAGAGCTTGACGCTATTGATGAGCTTGATGCCCGCCGCTGCGCCGCCCTTGATGCCGAAGCCCATGAGCGCGCCGCAACCGTTCGGCAGATAGCGGCGGGCGTTGGCGTGCTGCGGATGGCCTGGCAGGCCCGGATAGTTCACCCACGCGACCGCCGGGTGTTTGCTCAGGAACTCCGCGACGGCCTGCGCGTTTTCACAATGCCGCGGCATCCGCAGATGCAGCGTCTCGATGCCGAGCAGGAACAGGAACGCCGCAAACGGGCTCATGCACGCGCCCGTGTCGCGCAACCAGTGCGTCCGGATGTGGATGATGCAGGCGATGTTGCCGATGGGCTTGAGCGCCTCGGTAAACACCATGCCGTGATACGCCGGGTCCGGCGCGCAGAACTCCGGCCACCTCCCGGGATTGTCCGCCCACGGGAACTTCGCGCTGTCCACGATCGCGCCACCGATATGAACGCCGTGGCCGCCAAGAAACTTCGTCGTTGAATAAACCACAAGGTCCACGCCGTGCTCGATGGGCCGCAGCAGCGCCGGCGTCATCACCGTGTTATCGCAGATCACCGGCAAACCGAGCTGGTGCGCGATGTCGGCGATCTTCTTGAAATCCGGCACGTCGTTCTTCGGATTGCCGAGGCTCTCGAAATAGACGCAGCGCGTATTCTCGTCCGCCAGCTTCTTGATTTCCTCCGGCTTGTTCGGATCGAAGAACCGCGCCTCGATGCCGAGCTTCGAGAAGGTTTGCGTGAACAGCGTCCACGTGCCGCCGTAGAGGCTGGTCGCGGATATGAAGTTCTGGCCGGCGTGCGTGATCGTCAGAATCGCCGCCGTGATCGCCGCCTGGCCGCTGGCAAACGCCAGCGCCGCCGCGCCACCGTCGAGCGCCGCCAGGCGCTTCTCCATCACGTCGTTGGTCGGGTTCATCAGCCGCGAGTAGATGTTGCCGAACTCCTTCAGCGCGAAAAGATTCGCGGCGTGGTCGGTGTCCTTGAACACGTAGCTCGTGGTGGCGTAGATCGGCACTGCACACGCCGTCGTCGTCGGGTCCGGCACCTGACCGGCGTGCAACGCCAGCGTTCCAAAGCTCAACTCTTTCGGTTGGTCGTTCATGATCCTTGTTTCCAGTCTCTGTTTTGACTCCGCGTGCTGGGTCGTATCATAGCACGCCGGCAGTTCAAATCATAATCGCGCCGGAGGCACAAGCGCACTCTTTGTTTTGGGGACACCAAGCGGCAGGTCAAGACAAAGGGGCCGGCGCGGCGGGCAGATGGATCGCGATTCCCAGGCCGGACGTGTGTTGTTGAGTTGGACCGGCCATGGTTGTTCTCTCCCACGCAGCGGTCGTTTGTTCACCGTCACACGCCGAAAAAACCGGCGCCTCGCCGCCCAAAGTCAGCAACTTTTACATCTCCTTAACAATTTTCCTGTTCCGCACACACAATTGCTTAACAAAGCCACCGTTAAATCAAGCGTAAGAATGAACCGTGAACGTGAACCGGCAAAAGGAGACAAATGAACACGACATTTTATCCACTGCTCATGAACGGCGAACTGGGAGAGCATGACATCAAAACTAATTGCACGTTTCGCCAACTGCCCGACGAGGCCGTCTGTCGCGGTAAACGCATCACATCAGAGCTGGTGGAATGCCTGGTGAAGGGACCGAAGGATTGCCCGCACGTTATTACTTACGGTGGCGGTTATTATTGCTGCCATCCACAGCGGCTGGAGATCGCATCCCGCACCGAAGTTGCAACAGCGAGGACGCGCGCTTGAGCAGCAGGCTTGCACCACGGCCTGCTGCGGGATGTGCGGGGCCTTGCGTGGGCCCCCGCACATCCTTGGCCGCCGACGACGACAGCGAGTGGAACGCCACGCCGGCCATTGCAGGCAACCAATTTTCCCTGCGCTCCAACCGTTATATTTACTGCGTCGAAACCGGCACCGGCCATTGAGACGAAGAAGAAAACGAAAGGACAGACAACATGAAAAAAACAGCAGCAGCAATTGTAATCACCCTGGCACTCGGCGCTTCGACGTGCCTGCTCACAGCGCAAGACGGCAATCAGCGTTCCGACGATCAACGTCCTCCCCCACGTGAAGGTGGCTCCGGCGGCCCCGGCGGTCGGGGTGGGTTTCACCTGCTGCCCCCACGCGCACAGGAGCAATTGAACCTGACCGCCGATCAGCAAAAGCAACTAGCGGACCTGGAGGCCGAGTTGAAAGCGAAACTCGAGAAGATTCTGACGCCCGAACAGCAACAGCAGTTGAAGCAAATGCGGCCACCGCAGCGCCAAGGCGGCCAAGGTGGTGGCGGTCCCGGTGACGGCCCCGGCAACGGTGGCGGCGGCGAAGGCCAATCCAATCGCCAACGTCCGCCCAGTGAGTAGTTCCCCGCAGTGACGACCAACCGTCCGGTTTCTCGGCAGCAACCCACAATGCTGCCGAGAAACGGCGGGTGGCGGAGATGCATCTCGCCGGCGACGGCAATCTGCTCCGCGACACACACAAGTCTTTCCCGTCGAGTGAAGTCGGTTGGAACGGCAAGTTCAACAAGAGCGGGTTCAGGCTCCCGACCCGGCCTGAGCGGGAATACGCCACGCGCTACTAGAAGATCTTTCGCCGCCATGTGGTAACCTTTCCTCTCCAATAGCTCAGGACTCAATGGCATAATGCGCCCGGACTGCAATGACCACGGATTCCTCAACTCCGCCGCCGACGCCGCGTCCGCGCGAGGCGCTCGGCGCAGCTTTTCGCACGACGCGCTGGACACAGGTCGGGCGGGCGAAGGCGGACTCGGAGGAAGGACGCCAGGCGCTCGCCGATCTTTGCGAGGCGTATTACGAACCCGTGGCGGCGTTTCTCCGATGCGAACTCCGCGATGCGGACGCGGCGCGCGAGTTGGCGCACGAATTCTTCGCACACCTCCTTGGCGGCGACGCCCTGGCGAATGCCGACCGGGAACGCGGGAAGTTCCGATCTTATCTGCTGGGCGCGGTGAAGCACTTCTCCTCGCAACACCGCCGGGCCGCGCGCCGGCTCAAGCGGGGTGGCGAAGCGGAATGCGTTTCGTTGAACGATACGGATGCCGGCGAAGCGCGTTCGGTAGCCGATGCGGGTCTGACTCCCGACACGGCTTTCGACCGGCAGTGGGCGTTGACGGTGATGGCGCGGGCTTTTGAAGCGTTGCGTCTGGAGTGCGCCGCAGAAGGGCGCGAGGCCTTTTTCCTTCTGGTCAAGCCGTGGCTCACGGGCGAGGCTGCGCGCGGAGACCAGGCGGCCGTGGCGGCCGACTGCGGAATGAACCCGGCCGCGCTGAAGGTCGCGGTGCATCGCATGAAGAAACGGTTCCGTCAGGCGGTGAAGGCGGAGGTTGCCGGCACGCTGGATGATCCCGGCCATGTCGAGGCCGAGATGAGCGCCTTGTTCACCGCATTAGGTCGCTGAAGTTTTTCTGTAACCTTTGTCCGCGTTCGGCTCAGAACCTTGTATGAGCACATCCTCTTCAGAAACGCCGTTGTGCGAAAAGTGCGGCGCAGCCCTGCCGGTGGCAGCGACCGGCGGGCTTTGTCCGCGCTGCTTGCTGGCGGAGGCGATGTCGCCAACGCACCCGGACTCGCAGCCTGCCACGCCTCAGAAGGCGCTCTCGCCTGCGGAACTCGCCCCGCACTTCCCGCAACTGGAGATCCTCGAATGCCTCGGCCGCGGCGGCATGGGCGTAGTCTATAAGGCGCGGCAAAAAACCCTCAACCGCCTCGTCGCGCTCAAGCTCCTCGCGCCCGAACGCGTGGCGGATGCGAAGTTCGCCGAGCGGTTCACCCGCGAAGCGCAGGCTCTCGCCACGTTAAGTCACCAAAACATCGTCACCGTCCACGATTTCGGCCAGGCAGGCGGCTTCTACTACCTGCTGATGGAGTTCGTGGACGGCGTAAACCTGCGGCAGGCGATGAAAGCCGCGCGGTTCACGCCGGAGCAGGCGCTGGCCATTGTGCCGCCGGTCTGCGAGGCGCTCCAATACGCCCACGAGCACGGCATCGTCCACCGCGACATCAAGCCGGAGAACCTCCTGCTGGACAAGGAAGGCCGCGTGAAGATCGCCGACTTCGGCATCGCCAAGATGCTGAACGCGGGGGCATCGGATGTCGACGTCGCGGACAGCCAGCCCGCCGGCACGCCGCAATACATGGCCCCCGAACAGAAGGACCGCCGCCGCACCGATCATCGCACGGATATCTACTCGCTCGGCGTCGTCCTCTACGAACTGCTCACCGGCGAACTGCCCGGCAAACCGCTCGAAGCGCCGTCGAAAAAAGTCGTCATTGATGTGCGGCTGGATGAGATCGTGTTGCGCGCGCTGGAAGCGAACCCCGAACGCCGCTACCAAACCGCCGCCGAGGTGAGGACGCAGGTTGAGACCATTGCAAACACGCCGCCAGTTGTTAGTGTCCCGGCCTCTGCCAACCTGTCACCACCGGAACCAGACCACGCCATAATGCGTCAGGTCAATGGGCCAGCCATGGGACTGCTCGTGACGGGAATCGCGAACTTTATTCTGATGCTTCCCTGTCTGATCTATGCGTGGTCAGCTTCAGAAAAGGATTCGAGTCGCTTCCCGCCAATCAGTCTCCTCATGACAGCGCTCGTGCTATGCAACCTCACAATATTTGCCGCTTTGAAGATGAAGCGGATGGAAAATTACGGCCTGGCGATCACTGGTGCCGTCCTGGCGTTCCTTATTCCGCCCGGAAACCTTATCGGTGTGCCACTCGGCATCTGGGCACTGATCGTCTTGGCCCGGCCCGAAGTGTGCGAAGCTTTCCGGCATTTCAAAAAGAGCCGCGGCCTCGCGACCACACCGCCCCCGGTTGGCGTCCCGGCTTCAGCCGGTCCGGGGCAAAAGCCGCCTGAAGGCGGGACACCCACGGCCGCCGCCGCTCAACCGCCGCGTTTCTCGAGCACGGCCATTGCCGGCGCGGCGTGCGCGCCGTGGTTTGTTCTCGCCTACCTTTGGGGGACTGTTCCCGAAAGGGGAGGCGGAGACAGTGTTTGCTGGAATAATTTGTGGGCTTTTGCGGCAAGTCTGGCGGCTGGTTTCACCTCGACTATTCTCGGATGGCTCGCCGTGTGGCAAATCCGCCACTCGGCGGAACAGCTCCGCGGCCTCGAATTGGCTTTGTTCGACGGCTTGTTCGCACCTCTGTTGTTTGTAGATGCCATTTTTTTCTCTTATCTGGGACATGCTTTGCTCCGCGTCGTCAAATGGGCGGGGAATGAAAACTTTGTAAAATATCATGAGATGTTTTGCACGGTCGGTTTGCTGGCCATCGTGGCGGCCTTCAACATCCTCATCATTCGCTGGATCTGGCGCGCGGTGAACAGGCCGCGAGCCATTCCTTCGTTCGCAGTTGTCGCATCTGGCTTTCTTATTACGGGCATCGGTTGGTGGTTGGTGGTGATGCTTTCACGCGACTCGCTCAATGCTGGCCGGTGGGTCGAGGTCGGCAGTTTTCTGTTTCTGGCATTGGTATTTGCCGCGGCGCACTTGTACGTCAAGCGGTGTGATCGGCGCACGGACATCCGGCAGGCGTCGCCGTCCAGCGGACCGCCGCCTGCGAGCGCAGCCGGCGCCCGGGCGCAAAGCGGCGGTTGGTGGCGCGTGACATTGAGCATGGCGGCGCAGGTCGCGGCGATGGTGCCGCTGCTGGCGTTTGCGACCTACATCGCGCCGAAATTCGAGACGCTCGCCAAAGATATCGCCACCCGGTTGCCGGATACGACGGTCCTGGCCGTGCACGGCTTGTATTTCTTGCGTGGCTGGTTTGGTTGGGAGTTGGTGGCGGCGGTGTTGCTGAGTTGGGCAATGTACCGCTGGGGCGGTTGCAAACTTCTCTGGCGCTGGACGGCCGGGGTCGCCGCGGGCTGGTTTGCGTTGTTTGCCGTGACGGTGGCGGCGGTGATCATTCCGATCCTGGCTTACACGCCGCAGGTGATTCAGCGGAATCCGGCGCACGCGGAAAAAATGACGACGCCGCCTCGCGTGCCGTCTGAAATCCCTGTCGGCCCGGCCATCACGCGCGTGAAGGTCGCTTCGAATCAAGCCATTATCGAAGGCCGTGGCGCGCCGGGTGCCGACGTTCTTTTTATGTTCGGCACAAAGCAAAGTCATTGGCATAGCTGGTTCAACAACGCCTTTGAGTTTACCGCTTCCCTGAAACGCAGATCGTGGGGACTCACGCTCAACTGCGACATCAAGGATGCCAAAGGCCACGTGGTGGACCACACCGGCCCGATGGATTGGAATCAAGGCCCCGTCGTTCTCCGTGAAGGCGCGCTGACGCCGGAACCGGACGGCTCGTATGTTCTCGGCGAGATTCAGCCTCCAGGCAGCGGGCCGTTGCCGATCATGGTGCGCCTGGACAAGATCAGCGGCTCGTCCGCGACGACGCAGCCTGCTTCGTCCGCGCCGCGCCTGCAATTCCGCCTCGTCGCTGGCGCCAACGACACCGCGCCCGCCGACACGCTCGCCGATCCGGGCCGCAAGCAACCGTTGCGCGTTCGCAAGGAAGTCCTGCTCGACGAATCCGGCGTGGCTCGCGCGTCCGTCATAGTCTCGCCGGAGCGCGGGGTATCGGTGGAAGTGGACTTCACCGAAGCCGGCGCGAAACGGTTTGCCGAGATCACCGGCGCGAACATCGGCAAGCGCCTCGCGGCAATCTTCGACGGCAAGGTGCTCTCCGCGCCGACGATCATGTCCGTGATTCACGACAAAGCCGTCATCACCGGCAACTTCACCGCCGCCGAGGTGGCCGAGGCGGTCGCGAACGTGCTCAACGCGCCCAAGGGGCGGAGGCCGCCGTCGTCCGGCACGCAAACAAAGCCGGCGCCCGCTGCTGTTCCGCCTTCAGCATCATCTCCCCATATTGCGCTGGCAGCCGCAGTGAATATTCTCAATAAACAGGCGGCGACGGACCCGATTGGCAAGGACCAACCTCCTTTGACCGAGGAGGCTGTTGTCGCCGCGATTCGTTGGGCGATGCTTGACCGGAAAGCGGTGCGCGTGTCGGACGAAACATTCAACACGTTGGGAGAAATCATCGCGACCCACACTCTTCCGAACGGGTTCGAACTGGAATACTTGACCGGTTACGAGCCTAACGATGAGATTACCTACGACGTATGGTCGGTGCGATTGCGTATCCCGGCATATCCCAATGGAACGACTTGTATCACCATTGTGGAAAAATCGCTTCGGTCACGATTGATCGGCGCAGAGGAGCGCAGCGTGATCGAAAAGTGGAGAAAAAAAGAACAGGAACGAGGCGGGATTGGCAGCTTCGAGCGACCGAAATATAATCGAGAGAGAAAGGCCGCTGCGGAGCGCGATCGCGCGAAAGCCGGGACAGCCTCACCGGCGCCGCGTCTGCAATTCCACCTCGTCGCCGACGCCGCCGACACCGCGCCCACCGACACCCTCGCCGATTCCACCAACAAGGAGTCGTTGCGTGTGCGGCGCGAGGTGTTGCTCGATGAAACGGCCATCTCCAATGCAACCGTGACGAACGCGCCAGCGGGTGGCGGCGTCCAGATCGAGGTGACGCTTACCGAAGCCGGCGCGAAACGGTTCGCCGAGATCACCGGCGCCAACATCGGCAAGCGGCTTGCGATGATCTTCGACGGCAAACTGCTTTCCGCGCCAACAATCCAATCCGTGATTCAAGACAAGGCCGTCATCACCGGCCGCTTCACCGCCGCCGAGGCCGAGGCGATCGCGAAGACGCTCAACGCATCCAAGGGGACGCACCACAACTGAAGATCATGTCAGGCGGGCATCTCGCGCGGAGATGCTCGGCCTCGTCGAGGTGCGGCGCTCGATTCCCGCGGTTGATCTGGCAGTGGGGATACGTTGCGCATTGGGCATGAGGCTCACGCGGTTGGCCGCGCCGTGACACGGGGCTCCGGCGGCGTTTCCTGAATCTGACGGCTCCATCGCCGGACGATCTGCGGCGCACGGAGATTCTACTGCTTCCCAAGCGCCACAGCTATTACACTTCCCTGACAATTGTTTTGCTGGCGCAAATAAACTCTGGTTCCGAGCCGTTCTAGTCGATAACAGGATCGAAAGGAAAACCGGATGAACGCAATGACTCTCACGACAACACTCTCGCTCGGTCTGGCCGTGGCCGCCGCGGCAGGAGGCGAACATCCCTACACCATCGTCGGCACGGGCCAGACGAAGTGTTACGACGATCGCGGCGAAATCGCGCCGCCGCGACCGGGCGAGCGGTTCTTCGGGCAGGACGCGCAGCATCCGGGGCCGAAGGCGTCTTACACACTGAGCGCCGACGGCCTGACGGTATCTGACAACAACACGGGATTGACCTGGCAACGCAGCCCGGACACCAACGGCGACGGCGTACTCAATCACCGCGACAAGCTGACGCTGGCCCAGGCCCGCGAGCTGCCGGCAAAAGCCAACGCCGTCCGGTTCGGCGGATTCAACGACTGGAGGCTGCCGACAATCAAGGAACTCTATTCGCTCATCCAGTTCAGCGGCGTGGATGTCCAGTTGGACAACACGGACACTTCCAAGCTGACGCCGTTCATTGATACGAGGTTTTTCAAGTTTGCCTACGGCGACGCCAGCGCGGGCGAACGCGTCATTGACTCGCAATGGGCCACCAGCACGACGTATGTCGCCAAACCAAATCAGATGTTCGGGGTGAATTTCGCCGATGGCCGCATCAAAGGCTACGGCACGTCCATGCCCGGCCGGGGGGAGAAAACGTTTTACGTGCTCTGCGTCCGCGGCAACCCGGCCTACGGCAAGAACGATTTCCACGACAACGGCAACGGCACCGTGACCGACCGCGCCACGGGACTGATGTGGTCGAAGGCCGACAGCGGCAAGGGCATGAACTGGGAAGCGGCGCTGGCGTGGGTGCAGCAGCGCAACGCGGAGAAGCATCTCGGCCACAACGACTGGCGGTTGCCGAACGCGAAGGAGTTGCAGAGCCTAGTGGACTACACTCGCGCGCCGGCGGTGACGCATTCGCCGGCGATTGATCCGGTGTTTCAAACGACGCAACTCGCCGATGGCGAGTATCCGTTTTTCTGGACCGGCACGACGCATCAAGGCGGCCAACCCGACCGGCAGGGCGGCGCGGCTGTTTACGTCGCCTTCGGCCGCGCGACGGGCTGGATGCAGCCTTTCGGCGGCCCGCCGGGCGGGCGAGGGCAGGGGCCGGGAGGTCCAGGCATGGGCGGACCGCGTTTTGGAGGGCCGGGACAAGGCCCGCCGCCGGGTTTTGGCCCGCCGCCTTCGGGCGGTTCGGGCAACTACCAGTTGCTCGATGTTCACGGCGCGGGCGCGCAACGCAGCGATCCCAAGGCCGGCGATCCAGCCGCGTTTCCGCACGGCCGCGGTCCGCAAGGCGACGTGATCCGCATCAACAATTTTGTTCGTTGCGTGCGGGACGCGGCCAATTGAGGCGACTTCCATCGAGCGGCGTCTCAACCGTGCCGGACGGCGGCGTTCTCCAGCCAACGAACGCTGCCGAGAATCATCTTGAAAACAACTTCGGCCCGGATAGGCTTGCCCTCATGAGTTCGAAGATTTCGCCGGACGCGCCAATATCCCTGTCGAAGCTGCCGCTGGTCATGGGGTTTGTTTGCTTCTTGGTCGGCGCGGTGGCGTTGCTCTACGCCGGCTTTGCCACGCTCAAGAGCGCGGAGCAGTCGGCGCAAGCGCAGCAAAACCTCCAGCAACTCGAAAGCAACTGGCCGCGGATCGCGAGCGACAGCCAAAAGGTTTTTGAGATCACAAAGGGTTTCGCCAGCAGCACCTTCTTGCTGGCGCGAACGAATTTTCGCGTCAAGCTCGCGCTTTGCGGCGTCAGCTTGCTGACGGCGGCGGCAGGCGGCGTGCTCCTTTTTGCCGCCAGGCGTCAAAAATAGAAATCGTCAACCAGCACGGGTTCCAAGAATTTCCTCCTCTTCCAGCCGCCATCCTCGTTCGATGAAGCCTCGAAAAAAAGCCAGGTCAAAGAAAGCTGTCCTGCTCGGTCTGGGACTCGACAACAAGGACCACCACAAGCGGCTCACGCAAGGCGAGAACTTCCTGCTGGTCGGCGGCAGCGAGGAAACGCACGACCACATGACCGAGAAGGCGATCAAGTTCAACGAGAAACTCAAGCAGCGCGGCAAGACGCTCGAACAGGTTTCCAAGGACGAGTTTCTCGACATCGCCCACGACATTGACATGTTGCCGGAGTGAGGGTTGCCAGCGAGGCGCATGGCCGTGAAAAAATCCCCTCCACTCAAAGCCTGGCTGCCGCTCGCGCGCGGCGCGGGCGCCGGAGCGGTCGAATTGCCGACGGGCGAGGCCTTCCGCGGGGAGTGGATTGATTTCGAGAACGGCATCCGCGTCGGCAACCTCGAACCGCACGAGCGCATCACGCAGATTTTCAAGTATCACCTCGAACAGCGCTACCGCCAGTCGTTCGTCTGCGACCGCTGGGGCCGCGGTGTTTTCTGGCAGTGGATCTGTTGGGTGCCGCGCAAGAACCGCGAGGCCAAGCCGGTCAGCCACGACGTGAACTGGAGTTGCGCGAAGTTCTTCATCTCCGTGGACCAGGAAGCGCGCGTCTTCAAGGCCGGCGCGCAGATCGAACGCGGGCCGGCGGAGGGACCGGAGGAGTTTCCCGGTTGCGTGCTCAAGCCCGACTGGGACTGGCATCGCCTCGTCGCCGGCTTGCGCGCAGCCAGCCCGCTGGAACGCGAACTGCTGCGCCTCATCCGGCAGGACCAGTTCGTCGCACAGATCGGCGACTGGGAGCGGATGCAGGTCTTCGACGCCAAAAACTTCCGGTCGGCCGCGCAACTCCGCGCAGCGCTGAAGAAAGCCGGCAAGCGCGACTGGGTCGGCTTCCAGATTTACTATCCGTTTCCGGAGAAGGAAGTCCGCGGCATGACCGGTCACGAACTGGTGCAGGCCGTCGCCGCTGTCTTCGCCGAGACCACGCCCGTCATGAACTTCTCCATGCAGGTGCCGCTGGAAATGGCGGTTGCCGGCAATGTCCACTAGATGCCTCTCGTTCACCCTCAGCGGGGTTACGTGTAACCTTTCCCCCGCCCGCCGGTAGTATCACAGTGGAGCTTCAGACAAATAACATGAACCGAATTTTTAGACCTGTTCTGGTGTTGGTGGTGGTGGGTGTTGTGCTGGGTTGGTTTGCGTTCGGCGGCAGAAAGGCCGGCAGCCATCCCAAGAGCACGACAAAAACTTCGCCGGCGCTGCCCGCCGCCCCGACGGGAACCGCCGCGCCGCGCGATGCAGGCGCGGCGTTGGACAATCTCATCAACCTTCTGAACAAGGACGATGCAGCCGGACTCCGGGCGCAGTTCGCCATGCCCTGTTACATCGAGGGGCGCAAGATCGAAGACGATCAATCGCTCAACGAGTTCATCCAGAAGGCCATCCAGCAGCCTCATGCGTTTGCCTTGGAGAGCGCCGTGCAAATGACGGCGCTCGAGGCAGGCCTCCCGCCGGAAGCCGGGGATGTGCTGACGAGCAACGACACCATTCTGGTGGCGGACCTCAAACAGAACGGCGAGTCGGCCAGCCGCATTTTCGTTTTCCGCAAGACCGCCAGCGGCCTCAAAGTGCTGGCCATCCTCAAGACGCCGGAGCGGTGACGCGGCGAACGGCCGGGGAAATTCCAAGTTCCAAACTCCAAACTCCAGGGAAGCCCCAATCTTCAAACCCCAAAGCCCGGAACGGTTCTGTAGCGGCGGTCTCTGACCGCCGAAAGATTGCATTAGCTGGGAGCGGCGACATTCCTGTCGCCGAATCATTATCGGGCGACAAGGATGTCGCCCCTCCCAGTTATTCAGCGGTCTCCCGACTGCTGCTACGTGGCCGTGGCGATGAACGGGTTGGAAATGCCGGCGGTCTCGTCCACCCAGTAGAAAACGGTGCTGGTCACTGTTTTGAGTTTGACCCGATGTTTCGACATCGGTTTTACAGTTTTGTCTTCGCCGTTCCGTTCGTGCCCGATCCAGAGAGCGGAATCTGAACCGTCAAGGGAGTGGCTTTGGTTGATGGCTGAGAGTTGAGGGTTGAGAGTTTGCCCCCGCCCGGCATCTTCTGCCCACTGAACACTGACGACTGTCCACTGTTCACTGGCAATTGGCCCCCGCCCGCCGCCAACTGCCCACTGTTCACTGAATACTGACCACTGTTTACTGTCGTCTGGCTTCTTCCTTCTGCCGTCGCTTCCACGGCCTTTTTCATCGTCTCGGAATATTTCTTCTGGGCTTCCATAAATGCCTCACGGGCTGCTTTTACCTCTGGCACCTCTTGGACCTTCTGGAACTGGCTGTAGGTCATCATCGGCTTCCCGGAAGGCGACCCGGGACGAAAGACGATGTTTGAACCATTGACCGGACGTGTAGGGATGGTGATGACTGGATTCGGCGACATCTTCTGCCCACTGAACACCGATGATGGGCTGCTGACGGTGGCGGGTTGAAAGTTGAAAACAGGATGAACAGGAAGGACAGGATTGGCAGATGACTGACCACTGAACGCTGACGGCTGAAAGCTTCCCGCTGACCTCTGACCACTTGCCGCTTCACTATTCATTACCGCCTGTGTACATATCACCATCGCTCCGCCTGCGAGCACTCCTGTCAATGCGATGACGGCACCTGCGACCAATTGTTTGATTGAATCATTCACGAGTTCAGGCCTTTCACTTTCTCCTCAGGAACCAGATGAGCCACCCGAAAAACATCAAGCTGACACTGGCCACGACAATCACTGTTCCGATGCCGGCTGCGCCTTGCTTCTGGCCGGGTTGAGTGTCAGTCGCGGGTATTTTGGGCTTCGATTGTTGCGGCTGCTCTGCCTGCGGTATTCGATCTACAACCGGCGCATGGCTTCGAGGACGAGCTTCTCCCAAATACGAGTCGAGTCTTTCCAGACCTTCAGAAAACTCTTTCTGATATGGAGAGCCTTCTATCAACTTCACAAATTCGTCACGGAGTTCACGTGCAACCGTCCTGCCAGAACTGTTGGCACTTAGCATCAAACCCACAATCACATTACCCAAGCTGCCGACGATATTGTCTGCAAACTTTTTCTGCTCGTCGGATGCCGAAGCTGCCGAGCCCAATGGCGGACCCAATTCTTTGGCCTGTTTCAGACGGAGACGCCCCAAATCAGCCAACGTCTCTACGGCCTTGGGGTCGCGACATTGAATCAGAGCGCTAATAACCACTTGTTCAGCGTCGAACCCCACCCGGGAGGCGACTTGAGGCAGGCGGGCACCAAAAGCCTCAAGTGTCGCGTTCTCGTCGCCTACAGCTTTCAGGACAAGCGCACATTGGCCGATCACCCCAATACCATCACTTTTCTGCGACGGTTGGGTTAGCTGAAATTCCCCCTCAATAATTTGATCAATCGCAGCCACCATTTGTTTTCGTTGTCCGGGTGTTGCCGCTGCGATCTCTTCCGCAATCAACCGGGCCGCACCCTCTGTTCCAGACAAGATCATCCGAAAGTGCTGAACAGTGTCGTTGAGAGGTTCTGCTACAGCCCTGTCAGGTTGTATACAAAGACAAATCACTATCGAGATGAGCACAAGTATTTTCATTTTGCAAATGGGCTAGCTTGTATGGTTTCAACTTGGCGGGGAGAGAGACGCTTTGTGTCAGAAATATCATCCCGACATCTCGTAGGAGGAGATATGAGCATTTGCCGGATGTTTTCTTCCAAGATATATGCTCCGCCGTGAGGGGCATTAAGCAGGATGTGCAGAAGTTCGTGCGGTCCCGTAAATCGGGTACCCTCGTTGGCACCGCCGGGGGGAGCAACTAACGCTTTATTCTGGTATGGCCGCAGGTCAGCACGGCCCATAAGCAAGGGTATGCAAGCGTAGCCTGCGTTGACTGTGAAAAACCAGGGTTCCCCAATGCCATTAACAAGAAACAGCGCAGGGACGTCGGGTGAGTAACCATCAAAAAGCTCCCTTATATCATCCGGCACCTCGATCATCCCATCGGTAACCGTTGGAAAATTGCCTTTGCCCGTCCATCCTCTTCCCGGATATCCCCAACGGCCGACCTTGCGACCTGTAACCTCATCAAAACCGAACCTAACACCTGCTTGTGCGTAGCGCTCCTGCAATTTCTTCTTGAGGTCTTTATACTGATCCTCTGTCCAGCACAAATCAGTTGCACCATCCCCATAGCGGCATCGAACAAGTCTCAGTGTTATAGTCTTCTTGACCGGCACGGGTGTCCGCAAATTCATCTTGTATTCTTTGTCGTTAATCTTGACGGCTGCAATCTGGAACTTGCCGCCGAGCTGAGTGATGAACGTGCGACCGTTGGGCTTGGTTCCGCTAACGATGTTGGTGGTTCCGTTGGATTGGCGCTCACAAATTCCACTGGGGCTGTTATCCACATTATCGGAAACCAGCAGCAGGGATTTGGACATAAGATCGTTTCCATTGACGTCCAACTTAATCCACACTGTGACAGGGGTCAACTCTTGACAATTGACAAGACATCAGGCTAACGCCTCCTTCCTCAGAGATTCCAGCCGTCGCCGCAAGGCTTTATCTTCGGCCGCTTCATGCTCCAGCCTGCTCACCACCTGCGAAATCCCGCTGCCGTCCCCGTAGCCCAACTCCTTCGCCACATCCACTCCTCGCTCCGCCCCCAGCCTTACCCGCGCCCAGATCCGCACCCGTTCGTCCGTTTCTTTCGCCGCCAGTTCCCGCACGCGCTGCTGCACTTGCCCCGCCCCCTGCCTTTCGACCCAGCGCACCTCCTCGACCGTCGCCTGGCCGGCCTTGGTTTCCACCATCCCCTGCACCTTCTCCCACAGTTCCTCCGCCCCAAGCACCAACCCGCCTCGCAACGCCTCCCACGGACTGGCCAGCCGCTGACCAAACGCAGCGGCCATCTCCGCCCGATACTCCCCTTGAGCTGCCCCCACCGTCCGGCCCCAGTAGCGTAACCACTCCAAGCTCAGCCAAGGTGCCTTCGCCCCCAAGCCCGCATACGCCCTGTGGCTGCTCCACACATACCCAGCCAACTCCCCCGCCCGCTCCACCGGCACCGGCTCGCTCTTGCGCCGCGGTCGCACCGGGTTCAGATGCACATACCGCACCAACACCCGCCCGTAATCGTCCGCCTCCACCACTTGCGCCTTGAACCGTCCTTGGAACAGATGCCCGCTGCGCCGATGCCGCCGGTTGAACCGCACCGTGTAGGTCACCTGCAACCACCCGATCGCCCGGCTGAGGTTGCCGCGCGGGGTTTCCACCACCAGATGGTAATGATTCGGCATCAAACAATACACGTGCACCACCACGCCGAACTGCGAGGCCATTTCGCCCACCGTTTGCAGGAACAACTTCCGGTCATCGTCCGACCGGAAGATCGCCCGCCGTTCGTTGCCCCGGGCCATCACATGATATACCGCGCCTTCAAACTCCACTCGAATCGGCCGTGCCATGATCCCAAACGCTGAACCGCCTGTCCGCCTCTGTCAAGTGTAAAGAGTTGACCCCAATTATGCATCACTGTTCGGTGTCCGCTGCTTTGTCTTCGGCTGTTTGGAGCTTTTTCATCTCATCGCACATCTCTTTAAACCGCTGGTCAATGAGTGCTCGCACGGTTTTGTCGAGATCATTATTTTCTTCAGACAACCAGAGCCGATAACTCGCCCTCATTTCTATTTCATGCACGAGAAAGCACGCGGAATCCCTTCCTCGCTTATCCCAAGGTGTATAAGCAATAATGTTACTTGCCCATACGCGCAGAACACACCCGTCTTTGTCAGGCTCCAGATGACCACCACTCGCTGTTTGGACCATGTGCGTGTTTCTCATAAACTCGAATCCACACATCACGTGTTCGGGTTTGTTCGCGCCCCGCACTTCAATAGGTGCCCGACCGACTCCGAGCAACACCGGATTATTCCTGACCAGTACCGCCAGCTCGGTGTGAATCTGCTTCACATAATGCTCTGCTATGGACTGTAGTTGTTTGACGATGTCCGGATTTGACAGTGCCGCATCGTTACAGATGCGCTGCTTGCTTCCGCCTGTCAAATCCCAATAATATTTCAGGTCTAATCCCAAAGTGAACGGCGCCAGCACAACACACGCCACACACAAGGTGCATAGTATCCTACGTTGGGTATAGTACATATCACTCCGTCCTTTCTCGTTGTTATTAACACGCGTGTTACAATTCTGTTTAGTTCTTCGGCAAGGGCGGCAAAGGAATGTGCGTTATATAATTGGTGGACCAATAGTCGGTAACCCAAAATTGAAACCTAGGCGTGTTCGGCTCCATCAGAGCATGAAGAACCTCTAGCGGTCGTTTATGTCTGTTGAGTCTATCGCCACCCGGATAGATATAACCGTTAAAGAGACAACAACCTTCAAATATATTGCGATCTGCACGAGGTATTCCATACATAAGGCGTGTGGCCCACTGGCTGTCTCCTTCTCTACTGTAGTAGGGCTCAGTTATTAGAGGCCACGCACTCCAAGGAAGTTCAGGATTAGGACGCCCCGGACCTGGTGGGTAGCCTACAAGATGTTGTTCATCATATTCTATAGGGCAAGGGTGAATCTCAATCGCCTGGGCACCATGGATTCCGATAAGCTCGAGCGCCTGTTTCATCAGGAAAGACTGTGTGATGCAATCACCCTGAATGCGCCCGCCCCTTGTTGGATCCAATAATGTCCATACGTTTTCAGTATAATTACCACCAATAGTGTCCATAACCGTTCGTTGCACAGAAGCGGCGATGGCATCCACATCTGATAACCCCTTAAGTTTTTTACAAAGCAATTCGAGGCGCTTCTGAGTAATATCCTCGACCCCAATTGGGGTATCGTCAGACCATAGACTATGATCGGGAGACCGTATGGGATCGCCCAAGATCACAAATAATGTATTCTCGGTAGTGCCGATGTCCTGTGTCGTGCCATCGCCGAAATCCAGCGTCCACTCGATGACGAGATCGGTGTAGTTAATGTAGTGGGGGAAGTTGTTTGTCGTGTATACGTTGACAGAGGCATAAGGAGGGGCCAGGACAACTGAATTGCTGAAAGTTAAAATCGAAGTTTCCCATGGGGGTTTTGGATTTGTGATGCTGGCGCGCCCAATCAATACAGCGCCGGGATAATTGAGTATCGTGTAATCGTCATGCGTCACGTGCAGAACCATGTTCGTTATGACCGGATTATACCCTTGAACGTAGCAGATGGGTTTGTTGTTGCCGCCGCCGGAGGTCCATTCCGGCGCCTTAATGAACTCTCCCGACGTATCGGCGAACGACGTTGCGTTTTTGATGCGGACGTTGTCGTCGAAACAGAGTTGCTCGATTTTTACCTCCGGATGTTTACATACGGTAATGGTCCAGGTGTTTTCATCCCCGTAAGGGGCCTGCGTCCCAGGATAAACATAAGTTTCGGAGTTTGGGATGTCATCCTCATAGTGGGTGACAACATATTCTTCCTCAGTCGGCGAACCCCAACCCCAGCAAATGGTGCTCTCTCCCCAGTCCTTGGAGATGTCCTCTTGCCGCCAGAGGAAACAATTGGTTGAGCCTAAGTCCACACCCGCATCAATGTCGTAGCCGTCCACGGCCGGCCGCTCTGTCCATTCAAAGGTAAACTTGTAAGTCTCACCCGGCCTCACCGGAATATCGAAAGACACGTTCGTTGATGTCCCGCCCGCAGGGCCGGGGTCTGTCCAAGTGCATGCGCCTATGTCATCTGTCTGGACTTCCCTCTCCACGACAACACCTCCGTCGGAGCCTTTACAGGTCAGTTTGCCTTTTGCATGCTGACCGTTGCCAGCGCCCCATTCACTAACTGCGATGGAGGAAACCCAGAAGCTGACAGTGATCGTGAGATTGGATTGAATACCACCCGCATAACTCCCGCCGGCACCGCCAGTATTCAAGCCACCGGTTCCACCACTGCTGCCGACTGAGTTGGAGCCGCCGCCATTCGAGTTGCCACCACCGTTATTGTACCCGCTGCCTCCTAAAGGTGAGCCGCCGCCGGCAAGTCCCATCCCGCCGACCATATCCGGGCCGAAGCTCACCACATCGCCGGAGGTTCCAACGCCGCCGTTGGTGCCGGTGATGAACCAGTTGTAGAAGCCCTCCATCGGCATGACGGAAGAATTGCCATCGCCGAGGTCTATCACGGACTGGACGAAATAAAAGTTGGTCTGGCTCGACGGCAAGCCCTCCAAATCCGCAATGGCGACGTTGCAGTAATTACCGGGCGCTGGCGTGGCCGTGGCGATGAAAGCGTTGGCCGGCGTTGGGAAGGTGTTCGGGCTGAAGACGACATAATGTGACGCCGCATTGGTCACCGACTGGAATTCCCATGCGATGACGGCATTGGACTGGCTAACCGGATCGGCCATTGGCAAGGTCAGGATGGCCAGCGGGAGTGCATCACTGGTGGCGGGAGGAATCGGGTCACCGTCCTGGGTGGTGAAGGTGTAGAAACTGCCGCCATTGAGATCGGTAGCGGAGAAGCTATTGTCAAAACCAATGATGGACTGCACGTAGTAATAATAGTTCGTGCCGGGCGTCAGTCCAGTCAACAATGCGGTCACGGTGCCGCTTTGGTCCGTCGCCTCGGAACCCTCGGTGATAACAGCTTGCTGGAGATCAAACGGCGGGAAGTTGGTCGTGGCCACGACGTAGTGATGAGCAATGTCGTCGGGGTCGGCCTTGTTCACATGCCAGCCAATCGAAGCCGCCGCATCCGTGACCCAGTTCGTCTTCACGCCGCTGATGCTGATGAAGGGAACAGCCACATCACTTGCGTTGACGGCGAAGGCGCCGCCGATTGTCTGCGAATAGGCGGCTTCTCCATCATGGCCCACGACGGTGGAGGAGGCGTTGAAGTAGTAGGTGGCGCCGGCCACGAGGCTGGGGATGTTGACGCTGACTTGCGTTTGCCCGGACGCGATGGTGACGGGGTCTGTTCGTCCCGTCCCGCTACCAGTCGAGGTATGCCAAGTGTAGCTCACGACGTTGGTCACGGACAGGCCGGAGCTGTTCTGGATGGTCCAGTTGAGCGTGGCGCTGCCCGCCGATTGCCCGGTGCTGAGGGTTGCATTGCTGACGATACAGATGCAGGGCGGGAGGGTTTGGAACTGATCATAGTTGGGATAGTAGGCGGGAGCGAAGGCACTGGCAACGGCGTTGGAGGTTTGAACGTAGTAATCGTAAGCCTGACCCGTCAGCAAATTGGTCAGCGTCACGCTGACAGTGCCACTGCCGGGGATGTTGGTCCCTGCGGCGACGAACGGGTTGGAAATTCCGGAGGTTTCGTCCACCCAGTAGAAGACGGTGTTGGTCACCGCCTGACCTGTGACGTTCTCCACGGCCCAACTGACCGTGGCACTGGTGCACGTGACGTTGGTCGCCACCGGCGAGTCAACGCTCAACCAGGGAACCATCAGCATCACCGTGCTGCTGGCGTTGGTCATGTCCGGCGCGTAGCCCGTGGTTCCCAGCACCAACGACTGGACGGTAAACCAGTAGTTCGATCCCACTTCGAGATTCGCAAACGAGCGATCCACCAAACCGACTTCATCGAAAGTCACCGGCGAAGACGATTGCACTATATTGTTTGAACTGCCCTCGGCAATCGTGAGGCTGTTCGCCGTGGCATAGGTGGTGTTGCTGGCCATGAACCATGCGACCTCAACATTGCTTGGCAGCAGCGTGCAGACGGTGCCGGCGAGCCTGATCAACGGAAAGGCAGGCACACTGATCGTGCCGCTGTTGGTCGCGCAATAACCGGCCACAAGATTCGAGCCGTTGCTGTTGGCGTCGTTGACGTAGGACATGACCGTGTAGTGGTAGCTGGTTCCGCTCGTCAGGTTCGTCATCGAAAGAATCACGTTGTTGTTCGTGATAGGTCCGGGACTGGCATCCACGAGGACATTGGTCAACGTCACGGATTCGTTGGAAAGCGTTACCCTGTGCGTGGATGTCCAATCACTGAGGTTCTCCATGGTCCAAGTGATGTCCACGCTGTTGGTGCTGAGGTTGCTGTAGCTCACGTTGCTTACAGAGATCCACGGCGTGGTGAATGTGAGTCCAGTTGCGCCAGACGCGACGTAACCGTAGCCGGCCTCCCACCCAATGGATTCCACCCGGTAATCGTAAGTCTGATCGGCCAGCAAGTTGGTCAACGTCATGCTTACCAAGGCGTTTGTTGTGCCCGAAATAAATATGTTGGTGAACATCGTGTCTGGGTCACTCGTCAGCCAATAGACCACCATGTTCTGGATGGCCTGATCCGTGTCGTTCTTCACCGTCCACTCTACTGTCGCGCTTGTCGCCAAGACATCATCCACGCTGACGTTGCTTGCCTGCACCGACAGGGCCTCTTGCACGAACATCAGGTGATTAGGTGAATTGAGTCCCCCGCTGCCGCCCGTGATCAAATCCTGAATATAGGCACCCGTAGTGCCGTCGTATTCCTTGACGCTGCCTGCCGTAGAATCGCACACATAAAGATTGCCATTCGTCCCGAAGGCCATGCCCGCAATCCGCTGCAACCCGCCGTTGTCGGCCCCCGTCACAAAATCACCAATATAATTGCCGGTCGTGGCGTCGAAACGCAGCACCCGCTCGTTGGTCGAGGAATTGTAATCGGCGCTGCTGATGTAGAGATCGCCGTCAGCCCCAAACAAAAAACCCGAGGAAATGTCACCCAACCCGTAAGCGCCAGCCTGAATGAAATCGTCAATGAACGCGCCGGTCTGACTATTGTATCGCAACACATCACCGCCTTGTGCGTTGTGGTCGATCACGTACAAAATGTTGTTCGTTCCGAAGGTGAAATCGTATGGGAAATTCAACCCAGAGACGAAGTTTTGGTTGAGAACGCCGGTGTTGAGATCATACCGGGCAATGTGTCCACCCCAGGGTCCGCTGATGTAAATCGCTCCATCGGGGCCAATGTGAGCATCGTGGGGCGTGTCCCAAGACGAGAACGGCGCAAAGTTGTCAACGAAGGTGCCGATGTTGACATCATAACCCAAGACTTCGTTTGAATAGGAGCTCACCACGTAGACAACGCCGTCGGGTCCAACGACCAGCCCGCGCGCTGAGTTCAACCCGTTGGTGCCCGAAGGCACAAGCATGTCCACGAATTGACCCGTCGCCGCGTAGTAACGCAACACACTATTGCCGTAGTGGCTGCTCACCAGCAAATAATCCGCATAATCAGATGCGACCACGTTCAAACTTAAATTGACTTGGGCCGTATTCGATCCGGAGTCGGTCACGGTCACCGTACAGGTGTAGCTTCCGTTCGTTGACGGCGTGCCCGTGATGTTGCCGTTGTTGATGTTGCAACTCAATCCGGCCGGCAACCCGGAGGCGGTCCAGGTGTAACCGCTTCCCCTTCCTCCGCTGGCGCTTAAGCTGGCCGAATAGGACCTGTCCACAATACCGATGGGCAACGAACTCGTCGTGATCGTCAGAGGCAAATTGATCGTAAGGCTGCAAGAAGCCACTCCCCAAGAAGTACCATCCTGGACATAGACGTTGAAGCTGTGCGTTCCTGTTGCCGTCGGTGTGCCACTGAGCATTCCGTTGTGTGTGACCTCGGAAGTGCTTAAGGAGAGCCAACCGGGCAACGAGGCGTCAGCCCACCAGACATACCCCCCCCGTTCCTCCGCTGGCACTGAGTGACAACGAGTAGTTACTTCCGATCACGCCATCGGGCAATGACGATGGGGAAATCGTCAGGTATTGCGGGTTCGCATTGTTGGCGACGTGCAAACTCAGGTTGGTAAATGTTGTGTTTTGGCCCGAGTCGGTTACGAACACTGAACAGTTAAAGTCCCCGGCGTTTGTCGTCGTGCCCGTGATGTTGCCACCACTGTCGCAACCAAACCCGCCGGGCAATTCGGAAGCAGTCCATGTGTAACCGCTGCCGGTTCCGCCGCTGGCACTCAAGGTGGCGGCTGGGTAGGGAGTGGCCACCGTAGCGTTGGACAATGAACTGGTCGTGATTGTCAGTTGCGCTAACGACGACGCATTGCCCCATTGTCCTTGTAGATAGGCAACGACCGAAGCAACTTCCGTGTCAGACAGATACCGGTTGAACAGCAATATCGCTGAAATATCCCCATTGAAAAACTCGCCGATACCGCTTGCGCCGATGCTCATGCCGCCGTTCGACGCAGGAATATCGCCACCGTTCGCGCTTGGGGTCCCATCCGAATCACTGTTAATCTGCAAACTGACATCCGTCCCGTTATATCGCTGCACGAGGGTATTGAATCCGCTGGGCACAGCGCTGCTGCCAACGTGATCCGCCCAACTACTACCGTCCACGAATGACAAAATCTGGCATCCCCCGAACCCACCCAAGTTGCCGATCGCAGCGCCATATTGCAAATAGCTGTCGCCATCGCTGCGTTTCATCAACAACCAGCCATTGCCTGTAGGCTCATCATTCTTTTGAGCGATGGCTATGATGGTGAGCTCGCCAACCTCAAGACTCGACGCATCCCCAATTTCAAGCGAACTTGAGCCATTGAAGCGAACGCACGGGTTTCCATTGGGACCTGCGGTCGCCTTGAAAACAGGTTGATGGTCTCCATCCGTCTGACTGGCGTGATTCGCATTGCCGCTGCCATCGTTCCATCCCGAAACAGGAGTGTCGTCTTCGTTGCTTAAACTTCTGGCATCCAATCGCAGCACCAAACCTTCCGGCATTACAAAGGACGCGCCCCGCACTGTGACCACACACGCCAGTCCCGCCAAAACAAAACAGCCGTTGCGGAGGAACTTCGCAACGGCGGACATGAGCGAACAACGATGGCCGGGCAAAAGGGAAACGTCGGGCGGCTTTGGCTTTGGTGGATCGTGACTATTCGGCCTGTTCCACACTTCCCTGCTGAAGCATCGAACTCTCGGTATTCGCGCGCTCACGGCCACGCCTCCTGATCTTCTGCCAACTCAACCCACTATTTTGACGACCGTGGAATACCACAACTCCTTCAAATCTGTCTATTGGGGAAACCTTTAGTCGGATATAAAGGTTTTTCTTACGTATTCTCCTTATCCGTACCCTTTAGTTGAAACCGCCCCTCACCCAGCCCTCTCCCTGTTTGACGCGGAGAGGGAGGCGTTTCGCTCGCGGCAATGTGGCTCACCGAATTGTGTCCGCCCTTGCAACGAGGAAAACTATTCCCTTTCCCCATCCGATGGGGAGAGGGCAAGGGTGAGGGGCCGCGGCGACTACAGGGATACGGCTAAGACTTGCGCCCGCCGCGGGGCGCGCCTACGATGCGGCGCGTGACCCAAACGGAACGCGACCAACTCATCGGCCCGTTGCTGCGCGACGTATCGCGCTCGTTTTACCTGACACTGCGCGTGCTGCCCGCCGCGTTGCGGCCGGCGATTTCGCTCGCCTACCTGATGGCGCGCGCCAGCGACACCATCGCCGACACAAAGGTCGTTCCGCGCGACAAGCGCCGCGCGCACCTGGTCCGTTTCCGTGAGCAGTTCGAGCGACGCTGCGACGCCGGCGAACTGGCAATCATCCGCGCCGACCTCGCGCAATACCAGAGTCTGCCCGCGGAGAAGTTGCTGCTGGAGAGGCTCGACGACTGTTTCGCCATGCTCGCGTCGCTGCCCGAGGGCGACCGCGCGCGCATCGCCGAACTGCTCGGCGTCATCACGCGCGGGCAGGAGAACGACCTCGTGCAATTTCCGGGCGAGACCGAAAAGGAGCTCGCCGCGTTCGAGACCGCCCAGCAACTCGACGACTACACCTACGCCGTCGCCGGCTGCGTCGGGAAGTTCTGGACCGAAATGTGCGTCGCGCATCTGCCGGCGTTGCACGGCTGGGACCGCGCTGAAATGACGGCGCTGGGCATCCGCTTCGGCAAGGCCCTCCAACTCACCAACATCCTTCGCGACATCCCGAAGGACCTGCGCATCGCCCGCTGCTACCTGCCGCGCCAACGGCTGGCCGAAGCCGGATTGAAACCCGAGATGTTATTGGGGAGCGTGGAGCGTGGAGCGTGGAGCGTGGAGCGCGGCGTGATGGAAAAATTCCGGCCGGTTTACGACCGCCACCTCGACCTGACGCTCGACCATTTCGACGCCGCGTGGCGTTACACGCTGGCGATCCCGCGCTCGTGCGGCCGGTTGCGGCTGGCCTGCCTCTGGCCGATCTTCATCGGGCTGAAGACGCTGGCGTTGCTGCGCCGCAGCGACGACGTGCTCGATCCCAACAAACGCATCATGGTCGCCCAAGGCGACGTGAACCGGATGCTGGTCAAGTCGGTGGTATTCTGTCGCAGCAACAAGGTCCTCGACGCGTGGTTCCAAAAACTCCGCCGCGAGGCGAGATAAAGGGTCCAGACGCGCGGAGAAATCATTTAACCGTGCGGTGGAATCATTCCACAGCACGGTGGAACCATCCAGCGGCGCCGGAGAAAAAAAGACACTTCCTTGGTGATCCGGGAGAAGCCGCCCGACACACCGCTCCTTCCCCGCCACGCCCGCAAAGTGGACCTACCGCGCCATCTACCACGTCGGCGAAGCACGCTCCGGCCAGAGGAGCAACCCCGAAGCATGATTGTGGGCAAGCCAAACTCGTAACGCCGTGCTCCCGTCTCGTCGTTCTTCGCCGGGCTACGCTGCACGCTCGCTACCAAGCTGAGATTTGTGACAAACGAGGGCTTGACTTGGCGGGGCGACCCGCGAAAATGCGCGCAGGAGTTTTGCGTGCCATCATGCGGTGCCAAATTATGTAGGCATCTCCTCGGCAGGCGTGCCCATGCCATTTTTTGTTCCGTGGGAGCAACGTTGCACCTTCCACAGCAGAACACGGTAAAGTGCCGCCTCTTGATCATCCTCGCCGGACTGCTGCTGGCCAGCGCGGTCGCGCACGCCGGCTTCTTCTACGTTGCCAACTACGGCAACAACACGATTGAGAAGTTTGCTGCCGACGGCACCGATCTCGGCGTCTTCGCCAACACCGGCCTCAACGGTCCTGAAGGCTTGGCCTTTGACAGCAGCGGTAATCTCTACGCGGCCAATGTGACCATCAACACGATTGAGAAATTCGCTCCCGACGGGACACCCTCGCTCTTCGCCAACACCGGCCTCAACGGTCCTGAAGGCTTGGCCTTTGACAGCAGCGGCAATCTCTACGTGGCCAATTATTACAACAGCACGATTGAGAAATTCGCTTCCAACGGGACGCCCTCGCTCTTCGCCAACACCGGCCTCAACGGTCCTGACGGCCTGGCTTTTGACAACAGCGGCAATCTCTACGTGGCGAATTTTTCAGGAAACGCGATTGAGAAATTCGGCCCCATCGGCACCGACCTTGGCATCTTTGCCAGCACCGGCCTCAATGGTCCTGCCGGCTTGGCCTTTGACAACAGCGGCAATCTCTACGCGGCCAATTATCACAACAGCACGATTGAGGAATTCGCTCCCAACGGGACACCCTCGCTTTTCGCCAACACCGGCCTCAACGGTCCTGTCGGCCTGTCCTTTGACAGCAGCGGCAATCTCTACGCGGTCAATTATGGCAACACTACGATTGAGAAATTTGCTCCCAACGGGACCGACCTTGGTGTCTTCGCCAACTCGGGCCTCAACGGTCCGCTCGCTATCGCCGCGCAGTTCCCGCCTGTGCCCGAGCCTTCGACGCTGGTGATGGTGATAAGCGGCGCCGCTGCCTTCCTCGTCTGCCGCCGCCGCCGGAAATAGTTGGTGGATGCGCCGAGCAGGGGCTTCTCCCGAGCGAAAATGACTCTGTTTGTGTTGTTTGAACCGTGTGAGTGATGGCACACTGATGGTCAGAGGAGATAATTGAAACTATGAACACGAACAACCTCCCGTCACAATTGAATCTCAACCGGCGACAATTCCTCGCCGCGAGCGCCTGTAGCATCGCGGCAACGCTGGCCGGTTCCGCGGCGCTCGCCGGCGCGGCGGAGGACCGCTGGAAGATGCGCCTCTCGACGTCGTCGGTCATGTTCGTGAAGCTGCCGATCGAGCAGTTCTGCGAGCGCGCCGCCAAGCTCGGCTTCGAGGCGGTGGACATCTGGGGGCCGCTGTTCAAGTGCACTCATCTGGATGACGTCGCCACCCGCCTCGGCGGCGACGGACTGAAATCGCTGTTGGCGAAGAACAAGCTGAAGCTTTGCGCCTTCTCGGTCTATCCGAATCGCTACCCGCAATATGCCGAACTGCTCGGCGCATCGGGCGGCGGCGTGGCCATCCGCGGCAGCGACAAGGCGTGCAAACCGGAGGAACTGACGGCGCGCATGAAGGAGTTTCTGGAGACGCTCAAGCCGCAGGCCGATCTCGCCGAAAAACACAACGCGTATCTGGCCATCGAGAACCACGGCCACGCGTTGCTCGACTCGGTGGATTCGCTCAAGACGTTTACGGACCTCAACCAGAACCCGCGGCTCGGCATCGCACTGGCGCCGTATCATATCCAGGCAGGCAAGATGTCCGTGGAGGAAGCCATCGCGGCGTGCGGCAAGCAGCTTCTCTTCTTCTACGCGTGGCAGAACGGCAAAGGAACCGAACAATTGCCCGGCCATGGCCCGACGGATTTCACCCCGTGGCTCGCGGCGCTGGCGAAGATCGGCTACACCCGCTGCGTGAACCCGTTCATGCACGGCGAGGTGGAGCCGGACGCGATGGAGGCGGCGGTGGCGAAGTCGCGGCAGTATATGCTCGACTGCTACGCGAAAGCCATGCGGAGCTGATCCGGTCAGGCGGGCTGCGCGGTCAGGACCGTCGAGCCGTGCCACTGGCCGTGCGGCGCGAGATTGACGCGCGTGGCCATGTTGCCCGTCTCGACGCAGACCATCCGCAAATACTCATCGTCGCCGAAATCCGCCATGCGTTGCGATTTGGCGATCCACGGGTTCCACACGACCGCGTCGGCCATGCCGCTCTTCTGAATGGCGATGATGCGGTTACGCGCCTCGTCGCGAATACGCACGCAATCCGGCGTGTTGAGATAGACGCGGTCGGTTTCCTGGTCGAAACGGATTTCCTGCCGCGCTTCCACTTCCTGGGCGTTGTTCTTCAGCGAATCACTGAACGTGACGCCCTTCAACCCGCAGACGGCGGCGCGCTGGATTTCGCCGACGCCGAAATAAGTATGCAGCGCCAGTTCAAAATCAAACGGCTTGTCGCCGTTGTTTTTCACCTGCACGGCCAGCGTCAGCGCGGCCTCCGCCAGCGTCGCGCGCAGCTCGATGGTGAACCGGTGCGGCCACAACGCCATCGTGGCGTCGGAATCGGTGAGCTGCAACGCGGCCACCACCTCGCCGGAGCCGAGCCGCTCGGTTTGCGTCAGCGCCCACTCGTTGATCCGCGCGAAACCGTGGAGCGGCAGCGGGCCGTGATTGCTGAACTGCGGGAAACAAATCGGGATGCCGCCGCGAATCGGTTTGTCGGCGGCCCAGACGGACTCGCGGCTCAGGAAAAACAGTTCCTCGCTCGCCGCGTTCCGCCACGAGGTGACGTGCGCGCCGTGCAGATAAATCTCCGCGCTGGCGCCGGAGCGATGCGCGAGCGTCACGCGCGGCATGTTGTTCTTGCCCGGCAGAACGGCGACCGCTCCCGGAATCCCGAATTTGGTTTGCAGTGTATCAATCATGGCGTCAAGCCAACCTGGCTCCTTTGGTTTTCGATGAGTTCAAATTATAGGACAACACGCCGCAGTCTGCCTAGCAAATCATTTCCTGCACCGGTTCCGGCAAATGACGCGGTGGGACGCAGGGCAAAAACAGCGCGGCCGACCTCAACTTCGCCATGGGCAGCACGGGCACGAATACAAACGCCGTCCAACTGTCCGGCCGCTCCGTTGGCGATCCGCCGACACAAAGCGAAATGCATGCCTTCCGCGATTGGGCCAACAGTTTTTTTGGAGCGATGGCGAGGCAGTGAGCCTATTATCCCCTGACTTCTCCGCTGTGCTTGGCGAAGTAGCCGGGAAGCTCGGAAATGTGCGCGCGGTAGTCGGACGACCTCACCACCGAGATCAACGCTTGCACACGTGGGTCCTGGGTGGATGCCGCGTCAAAGCACAGGTCATACGCTTCCGTCCGGATCTGGACGAAATCAAGGCCTGCCTCCTCGCCGGCCAGGCGCACACACACGCCAACATCGGCCCACCCGCTCTTGATGGCATCGGCTACGCCGCGATGGTCATGGGCCAGATGTCTGGGCCACGGGCGGTCCTTCATGATCTCGGCCATGCACTGGCCTGCGCCGGAGTCGCGGTCCCGGCCGATCCAGCGCACTCGTGCGTGGCGGAGGGCGGCAAGCGACTTCAGTTGAAGATGCGGTGAGACGGCGGCTCCCTCGTCCCAGTCCGCCACGTGCAACATCCGGGCAGCGGGCAACACAGCCTTTGCGGCAGTCTCGTTGCTGGTTTCGTCGCCGCTCCGGGCGAGATGGATTCCCGCGGCGTGAACCATGCCCTGTGCGAGCAGTTCCAATCCCTCGCGGCTGGATCGAGTCAGCGCAATCAGCCGGAACGGAGTCTGGCGATGGAAGTATTCCGCCAAAATGCCCACGGCGGGGTCGCAGGTCGTGATCACCAGCGTCTTCGCGGGATCGTCCATGCAAGCTTTCTGCAGGCTGCCGTGTTTGAAGACACCGTCATGGAGGCGATAGCCGGCCCCGGTCGGCTCGACCGGATAGTGAACGACGCGATCCCGCACCTGCGCCCGCCAGTAGCGGCAGGGATCGCCCGGCTGGCCGCACCATGAAATCTCCGGTTTCGAATCGCCTGCGAGGCTGAACAAATCCTCGACGCGGCATCCGAGCACGGAGGCCAGCGACAACGCCGCGACCGCCGATGGCGCGAGATTACCCATCTCGATGGCGCTCACGCCCGACCGGGACAAGCCGGCCCGCCGGGCCAGATCATCCTGTGAGAGTCCCAGCAGTGTCCGCCGCTGCCGCACATTGTTCCGCAGCCGGATTGGCGTTGACATGATAATGGAATTATATGACACGATTCTGTCATGTCAATGGTCATCGGATCGTTTAACACAGAAACCTGAGGAGAGGTTCTTTTATGAAATTGCCGATTGGAAAACTGTTGCCCGGTTCCGGGATTTGTCAGGCGTGTTTCGTTGTGGCAACCGCAAGCCTCGCTCTGCCATGTCCGGACGCCACCGCCGCTGAATCGGCTCCGGGCGGGACTGTCGCTCCAGCCTCAGGCCACTCCATGACCGTCGCCGATGGTTCGGCGACGAGTTCTGGCGATGGCATGTCTGGCATGACGAATACGATCGGCTGCACGCATGCGGTCGTGCCGGCGGGCGTGTTTGGGGCGAACATGGTGCAGGCGCACTCGGTGATGTTGATGTACACGCCGATGATGATGGGTATGCGCGAAAACTACATCGGATCATCAACGCTATCGCCGTCGGCTATAGTCACGCAAGCTTCCTCGCTGCGCATCGTGCCGACTTCGATGGACTCCGAGATGCACATGTTCCATGCCATGTATGGCATCACCGACTGGGCCAACGTCATGGTCATGGGCGCGTATGTCCACAAGAGCATGACGATGACGACGTTCGCCGGAGGGGCGGGTGCGACGCCGCTTGGCAACAGTACGTCTTCGACCGAGGGCTTGGGCGACACCTCGTTGGTGGGATTGTTTCGGATCTACCAGGACGACATCCACCACGTGCATCTCAATCTCGGCCTCAGTCTGCCGTCAGGGAGCATCACGGAACAGGCCACGATGCTTAGCCCCACAGGCGCGATGATGCCGATGCGTGCCTGTTACGGTATGCAGCTAGGATCGGGCACCTACGACGGACTCTACGGTTTCACCTATACGGGTCACATCAAACCCTGGTCGTGGGGAGCCGCATTCCGAGGCCGGGCCGCGTTTGACGAGAACACCGAGGGTTACCGCTGGGGGCCTTCCAACGAACTGTCGCTATGGGGCGCCTATGAGGTACTCCCCGGGCTTAACCTGACGGCGCGCGCGGCGGGCACCCAGTGGGGGCGCATTCAGGGTTCCGATTCTCATATTTTCGGCAAGATGGAGGGCGCCAATCCCGACTACTATGGCGGTGAGCGCGTCGAAATGTTCGGCGGCCTCGAATACAAACTCCACGCCTTCGGAACTCCGGTGCGGCTCGCGGTCGAGGCCGGCGCGCCCGTTTACCAATACCTGAATGGACCGCAGTTGGGCAAAGAGTGGCAGGTCAACTGCGCGCTATGCGTCCACTTCTGACAGGAATGCCTCCCGATGGGTGAGGCCTGCAAAATATGAGGCGTAATCGTAGAACGCAAGCACGCGGTCAAGAAACTGGGAATGTCGGGCCGTAGCGCGTCAAGCAGCGGACGGCTGTGGCCGTGAAAAAAACGCATGCACATCAACAGGACGGTTCTTATGCATCGAATGTCCCGAAGTGCAATCTGCGCGAGTGTTCACCTGACATTAGTTCTTTCGGTGGCGAGGGCTGCCGAACCGTCCCACAACCAAGGGCCGGCTCCTTATGCGGCCGAGATGAACAAGAAGTTCACAGACCCCCATGCCGACATCCATCATTTTGTGAGTCGCTTCGAAAATGACTCGCGCGATATCTACGTCAAGCGCCATGACATTACCCGTGCCGTGGGACTGCGGCCGGGCGATGCGGTGGCCGACATTGGCGCCGGCACCGGGCTGTTCTCCCTGTTGTTTGCCGCGCAGGTTGGTCCGAAAGGCATTGTCTACGCCGTTGATATCGGTCCGGTGTTCGTGAACTACATCGCCACTCAGGCGAAAAAGCATGAATACGATTCGATCATCAAGCCCGTGTTGAACACCCGGGAATCCACGTGCCTGGCTCCAGGCTCGATAGATGTCGCCTTCGTATGCGACACTTATCATCACTTTGAGCACCCGGAAAAGATGCTGGCCTCGATCCATCAGGCGCTGCGACCGGGAGGCCGCCTAGTGATCATTGATTTCGACCTCCATGAGAATAGCAGCGAGTTCGTCAAGCAACGAGCCCGTGCCGCGAAGGAAGTCTATTGCCGCGAAATCACGGCAGCCGGTTACCAGTTGATCGAGAAAAAAGACGTTTGTGCGATCCAGGAGAATTTTTACGCGGAGTTCCGACGGGTCGAACGCTGACAGGCCGGAGCGCGCCCCTTCGTGGCTCCTGAAAACCAATGAACGAGAATAAAACATGAACAGGATACGAACTCCCAACACCGGTAGATAAATGGGGCGGCTTATGAAATACGCTTTTTCAATTCTTGTGGCCGTTGCGATTGGTTTGGGATTGCTCGGTTGGCTCCATATGCAATCGCGCTCATCCCAGGCGCACGGCACGCTGACGGTTTACTGCGCCGCCAGTCTCAAGAAACCCGTCGAGGCCATCGCTGCAAACTTTGAGAAAGAACACGGCTGGACTGTCTCTCTTCAATACGGCGGCAGCGCATCGCTGCTGAGCGCCGCCCGCGTCAGCAAGACCGGCGACCTTTTCCTCTCCGCGGATGATGGCACCATCGCCGACGCGCTCAAGCATGGCGTGATCGGCGAGGTTATTTCGCTCGTCAAACAGCGGCCGGTCGTCATCGTGACCAGGGGCAATCCGAAAAATATTCGCGCGCTGGACGACTTGCTGAAACCGGGTGTGCGTCTGGCGCTGGCCAATCCCGAGAGCGCCAGCATCAGCCGCGTCGTGCGCAAGGCGCTGGGAGATCGATGGGAGGCATTTCGCTCCAGCGCGACGGTCTTCAAGCCGACGGTGATGGACGTGGCCGCTGACGCTGCGCTGGGAAGCGTGGATGCGGCGATTGTGTGGGATTCAGTGGTGCCACAGTTCGCAGCAACGGAGTCGGTGAACGTTGCCGAGTTCGAGAGGTTGGAGGAGAACGCGAGCGTTGCGTTACTCAAGTCGAGCAAGCAACCGGCGGAGGCGTTGCGATTGGCCCACTACATGGCCTCGCCAGCCAAGGGCGGCCATATCTTCGCGAAGAACGGCTATCGGATCGCTGGCGGCGCGGTCGGTGACTCGAAACCGTGACCGCCACATCGTATAAACAAACCTCCGTGTCGGTATCTACGTTCAAGTCGATGGGCCGCGTGCCGGGCTATTGCGGGACTTGTTTTTCCAGCGCGGCCCGGGCCTGGCCGATGAACAAAGCCGTGCCCAGCCATAACGAGAAAAACAAGCGCGCCGCTAGCACTTGCCCATTTGCTTCAGCGCTTGCAGGCACTTCTCCACACACTCCAGCGCCGGCTGGTTCGGGCGCTCGTATTCGACGATATACCACTCGGTGCCGCCGATGGTTTCGCAGATGTGGAAGATTTCCTTCCATGGCAACTCGTCGTCGCCGAAGACCGCGTCCGGCTTCGCGTTGGAAAACGGCTTGCAGTGAACGGACGCGGCGCGGCCGGGATATTTTTTCAGGAACGTCACTGGGTCGCCACCGCCGAGCATGGCGTTGCCAGTGTCGAACTGCATGATGACGGCCTTCTTCGTGTTGCCGAAGAAGGTGTCCCAAGGCATCTCGCCGTCGAGCGGTTTGAACTCGATGGTGTGGTTGTGGTAACCGACGCGCATTCCCTGCGGCGCGACCTTGTCGGCCAGTTCGTTGAACAGCTTCGCCGTCTCCTGCCAGGCCTGGCGCGACACGATGCGCTCTTTCGGCAGGCCGGGCACGATGAGAAACCGGTTGCCGAGGGTCTGGTTGAACTCGACGGTCTCCTTGAGCTTGTCGCCGAGCAATGTCGGCAGGCCGGTGTGCGTGCCGCAACACTTGAGGCCGTTGTCATCGAGAAGTTTCCGCAGCGTCTTCGCGTCGCGGTTGTGATAGCCGGCAAACTCGACGCCCTTGTAGCCCATCTTCGCCACCGCCGCGATGACGCCTTCGAGGTCTTTCGCCGCCTCTTTGCGAACCGAGTAAAGCTGCAACGCAATCGGTATCTTCCCCGATGCCGCGCCACCCGAACCGGTCGCGCAACCCGCACTCCAAACCGCCGCCGCGCCGACGGCGCTTTGCTTCAAAAACTCTCGTCTTGTCATCATGGTTTTTCCTCCGTTGGAACGGTGCGCACGCTACGCCTGCGGGCGCGCTGCAACAAGCCTTTTCACATCACGTCCGGACCAGCCAAACGGCCGCTTTCTCCCGTCACATTCTTCGATTCCCTGCGACCCAAACGTCTTTCACGCCTGGAGAATTTTTTTCGCTTCCTCCAGACTTTCGCACGTCATGATGCGAATGCCGTGCCGGTAGTGGAATAACGACATGATGCTGTAGCCGATGTCTTTGTATGGATTGGGGATGACTCTGACCACAGTGTTTATTCCGCGCTCATTGAAAAGATCCATCATCCGATCAATGTGCGGCACGCACTCGTAGTCCATGGATTCCAAGCCGCTTAAATCAGTCAGAATCCGAAGCCCCGGCTGTATATCCGACAAGTGTTGCCGAACCTCTTCGCCGCAACGTTTCGCCTCCTCCGGATCAACATGCCCGGTCCAGTGGATGGCGAGAAGGTTCACCGATGGGTCAATGGCAAAACGATACATACGATGTTCCTGTCCGCCCGTGTCATTCGCTGCCCGATAACAGTCTAGTATTGCCCCTGCGCAAAGTCCACCCAGTGAGCGGCCACCCGATAGAGCCGCGCTGACGCGCTCTTGCGTATCAGATGATACACAAAAGTGACGGAGCCTCTTTTGATGACCAACTCCGGGTCGCTTCTCACGATCGCCTTTTGTTCGGCGTCCTCGAAGATGCGAGGATCGAGATTGGAAGAGATGATCCCCATCTGGCCGGCCGTAAAACGTTTCCCGACCTTGCATGAGAACACGCAGGTAAAATGGTGCTCATGGATGATCTTCCGATACGGCTCAGGTATCGGATTTTCCGCAAATAGATTCTGTGTCTGAGTTTGGCGTTTCATAGGAAAATAATTTCACGTGATGTTCGCGCATTGATTCCGATTTTTCCAGCCAGATCGGGCAGGTGTCGCACGGAAGACATTCATCCACTGCAGCCGTTCGCCGGCAAGGCAGTGCTTTTGAGAAAGCTCAACGACGCTTTCCCCCGTCGAAAGCCGGGGACGATCTTGTTGCTCGGCGAACCGCGCTCAGATTTCCGTCCACTGGCCGGGGATCGGCACCGGATAGCGGCCCTCGGCGTCGGCTTTGATCGGCGGCTCGCTGTCGTGGGTGAGGCTGTCTATGTTCGGACAGAACCGGAAGTCGGACTTCATCGCTTCCTCCCACGTGATGGTGCGGCCCATGTGGACCGCCGCCCGCCCCATGATGTCGGCTAGGTTCGTCAACGCCGCCCGCTTGGCTTCGTTGTGCGGCTTGTTGTTGCGGATGGAGTCGAAAAAGTCGTCCCACTCCGCCTGCCACGGCGTGATCGGTTCCTTCTCCGCCTCCCACGCGATG
>Ga0114951_10001016_pt1 | contig 36687 bp, 33 predicted proteins | sample AM7aDNAmetaG_FD_88677 | JGI IMG/M metagenome (GOLD analysis project Ga0114951, IMG submission 88677) | Freshwater microbial communities from Finland to study Microbial Dark Matter (Phase II) - AM7a DNA metaG | ecosystem: Environmental > Aquatic > Freshwater > Lake | place: Finland: Lake Alinen... | reverse complement strand
TGATGTGCTGATGTGCTGATGTGCTGATGTGCTGATGTGCTGATGTGCTGATGTGCTGATGTGCTGATGTGCTGATGTGCTGATGTGCTGATGTGCTAATGTGCTGATGTGCTGATGTGCTAATGTGTTAATGTGATGATGGGTTGAGGTGATGAGGTGATGAGGCGGGGATGTGGAAGTGCTTTGAAATCATATGGTTGGGATTGGATATTTTGCAACATGATGAATAATATTAAGACGAATAACACAGGCTCCGGACAGGGTGCTGCTGATGGCAACCCGGTTATTGAGATCCATAATCTGAAAAAAACATTTTTCAGCCAGGAGGTTTTAACCAATGTCACTTTTAATCTTTTAAATGGTGAAAATCTGGTTGTGCTGGGGAAATCAGGGTCGGGGAAATCTGTTCTGATTAAGTGCATTGTGGGCCTGTTAACCGCCGATAGCGGAACAATCAGTGTGTTCGGCAAGGATGTGGCGACATTGAACAGAAATGAATTAGGAGCGCTGCGACAAAAAATCGGGTTCCTTTTCCAGGGTGGTGCGCTGTATGATTCCATGACAGTTAAGGAAAATATGGAATTTCCCCTGAGACGGACCAAACGTGATCTGACCGAAAAGGAAATTGGGGAGAAGGTACGTGAAGTGCTCGAAAATGTTGGTTTATCCGATGCCCTGCACAAGATGCCTTCACAACTTTCGGGTGGCATGCGCAAGCGGATCAGCCTGGCGCGAACCATTATTGTCGACCCGTTGATCATGCTCTACGACGAACCAACCACCGGGCTTGACCCGGTAACATCCAATGAGATCAGCACCCTTATCAATGACGTACAGAAGAAATACATGACCTCTTCCATCATCATTACCCACGATATCAGATGTGCTGAGAACACAGCCGACCGCATCATTATGCTGCAGGACGGGGAAATATTTTCGGAAGGCAATGTCAGTGATTATGAAAAATCGGCAAACCCGGTAATCAGATCTTTCTTTCAATAAAATTTACAATTTCAAAAATATGGATACACAATCAAATAAATTCAAAGTCCGGCTGGGGCTCTTTATTATCGCCGGGATGACGCTGTTTGTCCTGGGAATCTTTATCATCGGGAAACAGAAGAACCTCTTCAACCCCGTTTTCAGGCTGACGTCAACCTTTTACAATGTTAGCGGGTTGCAGGTTGGCAACAACATCCGCTTCTCAGGAATCAATGTGGGCACGGTCGACAACATCCGTATCATCAACGATTCAACCGTAAAGGTGGATATGTTGATCAAAAAGGAGGTCAGGCAGTTTATCAAAACAGATTGCGAAGTGGCCATCGGTTCAGAAGGTCTGATCGGCGACCGTTTGCTTATGATCACGCAGGGTAGCACTGGTGCAGCATCGGCAAAGGATGGCCAGCAGCTTGAATCGGCCGAGCCGGTTGAACTCGACGCCATCATGGCAAGCCTGCAGATTACCGCGGGCAATGCCGAAATCATTTCACAGCAGCTTGCCGAGATCATGGTAAACATCAACGGGGGAAAAGGCACGCTTGGCCGGCTTATCCAGGATTCGACCATTGCCGAAAACCTGTCCCAGACCATGGTGAACATAAAAAGAAGCAGCAAGGGGTTGGATGAAAACATGGAGGCTGCCAAACATAATTTCCTGCTGAAAGGTTATTTTAACAAGAAAGCTGCCGCGGCTGCAAAACTGAAAAAGGAGACCGATAAAAAAAATGCGGCGGATCAGAAATTGCTGGATAAAAAGAAATAGATGACGATTGCGCTACATAAAAAGTTAATCAAAAAGTCCCCGGAAACATCGTTCCCGGGGACTTTTTTTTATTCCAACAATGATAAGGGATCTATGATTTTATTGGTTAAATCGTGTTTATTGCTGATCAAAGACTCAATGCAGGTAAAGACGGGTAAGGATTACTGCTTTGAAAGCAACCTTCCCGACTGGAGAATTCTCCCATTGCCTGTGATCCTGTAGAAATAGATGCCCGTAGCCAGGTTGCCCGTTCTTACGGTGGTTGTTTTCCTGGTGATCGTCCTGGTTAAGACCACCTCGCCTGAAATGGTATAGATCACCATTTTGGTTCCCTTTACCATTGATGCATCATTTCTGCGTATTGTCACGGAGGTGCTGAACGGGTTCGGATAGAGCGTGAACGGATTACTGATAGTCTGACCATCCTGCGATTGCAAGCCGACTGACGTGCAATTGGACGGGATAGCGGGTGCCGCCGCAGTAACTGCATTGGTTGTTAACGCCCCCGTGGTGGTCATCGCCCTGCCATCGATCGTCAAACCTTGATTCATGGTCATGGAACCGTTGTTGCAAATGATCATCCCGCTGAAAGCGGTATAATCGTTGAGATTCACGGCACCTTCCACTTTCCAGAAAACATTTTTCGCCTGGGTTCCATTGATGAGCCTCACTCGCGCGTAAGTCCCGGTCGACAGGGCGCCATTGATCCTGATGACAAACACGGCATCAGGGTTTCCCTGGGCATTGAGGTAAACGCTCCCGGTAAGTTCCGTTGCTGCGTCAAGCAGGTAGGTATGCGGGGTAAGAACAAGGTTGTTCCCGAACTGCGCCGGATAGAGCAGCAAAATATCATACGGCAGGATATTCAGGTTATTATATAAAGTGAGCAGGTTCGCTGCGCATTGGGCTGTAGAAGCATCCGGGACCGGATGAATGGTTCCCGCGACCAGTTGGGCATCAAAACCGGTGGTTAAGCCCGTATTCGTTCCCACATCACCGGTAACCCGCGTCACGCCTGTGTTTGAAACCGAACCGTCGGAAGAAAACAAGGCATAGCATCCGGCTGAGCCCATTACAGGAGCTGGCGGACCTGTAAGCAAAGGCATGTTGCAACCGATGGGCGTAAAAGTCATTACACCGTCAACGCTGACTGCCCCTGAAGTCGACAGGGCCCTTCCTTCAAGCGTATCGCCTGTATTCAACGAGATGGCGGCGTTGTTGGCAATGACGGTGCCACGCATGGTGGTGCCCGGGGCCATATTGACCATGCCTTCCACTTTCCAGAATACGTTGCATGCCTGTGCCCCGTTAGCCAGTATAACCCTCGAACCTGCGCTGGTCGCAAAGGCCCCCTGGACCTGGATAATAAACAGGGCATTGGCATCTCCCTGGGCATTTAATATTAAATCGGCATTTAAGGTTGCCGCTGCTGAAATGGAATAAATTCCTGGGATGAAACTCTGACCGTTCCCGAGCAGGGAAGCAGGGAAGAATGAAGGGATTGCGCTGTTCAGCTGGTTGTATGCCGTGAGCAGGTCGGCCGAACATTGTGCGGTTGCACCATCGTTATCGTGCATCATCCCGTTCACATTGCCGAAACCGGTAGTTGAACCACTGTTTGTACCCACGTTTCCCGTGACCTGCGAAATCCCGGAATTGGTCACAGCCCCCACGGAGGTAAAAAGTACAAACCCGGCAGCAGTTCCCAGTGAGGGAGCCTGGGAAAAAACTGAAACCGTAAAAAAGCACAGCATCATCGCTGCGACTGCACTGTATATTCGTGTTTTCATAATCCAGATTCAAGGTGCGTGAATGAATTTTCACAGCAGAACAAAGGTCGGTGACAGGGTTCGCAAAAGTGTTACACAAAGTTTGTAATAAGTTGTATCATTCACACATTTGCGGGATGCTCAGCTTTACGGTTCAGCCCCGGTCCCGTTGCACGAAAAGAAACAGGCTGCCCGGGTTAATACCTGGCAGCCTGTTTTATGATGTTTTCCCAGCCCGGAAGCGGGATGTTAGTTTACCGGAACAATATCTATGATCACAGTGCGGTTATAAAAACGCTCCTCCGGATATTGGTTTTCAAATGGTGACAAACTCTGATCCTCGCCGAATCCGAAAACTTCGAACTTCACGTCGCTTCTTCCGGCTTTGGCAAGGCCGCCTTCAATAATGGCCTTTACATCGTTTGCCCTTGCTACCGACAATTTCAGGTTATAAACTTCGTCGCCGATGATATCCGTATACCCGTGAATGATCACAGTGGCACCCGTTGGTATCTTCGGAATGACAATGTCGGTAAGGTATTTTTCGTATATGGTGATGGCCTTTGACTCATTGAATTCATAGATGATGCTGAACCTGGTGAGTTCCTCGGTCGTCGGCGGGGTCCACAATACCATATGTATGGTGGTATCCAACTTAACCGTTTTCCCGTTTTTGGTCTGGCCGCTCATGGCCACCTTGTAATCGCCTTCAGGAAGGGTACCCATGATAATTTTTCCCGGCATGCTCACCTGATCCTGGGTATAGGGTCCGAAATGCTTTTCGGTCGCTTTATTATCCATGATATCAACCGACCATGATGAAAGGAATTCTATTCCATGCACTACTGTGAAGGTAACGTAGCTGTCGAGCGGTGCTTTCTGGATTCCTGAAATCTCCACCGGTTTCAAGGGAGCATCCGGCCCACTCTGGAATTCCATCAGCAAAGAGGGCGATGTACTCCAGATCGATACCCTGCGATCACCTTCGCGCAGGAGGTCAAGTTCTTTGGTCCCCCCCGGCTGTTCTGAAGGGATCCTTGGTTTAACACGGCCTTCGGTCGAAATCCTCGACGCGTCGATGCCAAATACACTGGTCAGGTAAAGTTTGACCGACTCAGCCATTGCCTTACCATCCGCCTCGCCTTCCATGGATGCGCCGGTGAGCCTTACCGTGGAGGCCAGGTTTTTCCCCATACGGTCACCCAGGATATTGAGAACGTTATAATAAACAATCATCTGCCGGGCTGATCGGCCAGCCATGTTTTTCGGGGGAAACAAATCAAACTGTTCTTCCTTGAAATCTTTCACCTGCTCTTTTGTCAGCAAAACATAACGCTCAGGTATCCCGGTTGATCCGATATTAAAAAACACATAATTACGGAGCGGGAAGATCTCCTTTACCTTATGTTCCACCGGGATATTCGCAGGAGCATAAACCGAGAACCGGATATAGGGTTCAGCCATGGCAGCGGCCGGAACCGGCACCACATCGGTTTTCTTTATTTTATCAACCTTGTAGGCAAATTTATAGGTAAGGCCGACCGTTGCTGAACTATACATGTCGCTGACAACTTTTTGCGCCCCTCCCCTGGTCATATCGATCAGATCGGATTGCTGCCATCTGAATAAAAATTCAACGGGGATGGAAAAGTGTTTATTGATATTAAAATCAAACCCAAGCCCGGCATCTGCCTTGAAATGCAGGTCACTGTGCCCGAGTCCGTCGGTATTACCGACATTCAGCGCGTTTCCTTTTTTCCCGATATAGGCAATGTCCTTATCCAGGATAAGGTCCCGTTTGGTTCCCATCGTTTGGTCTACCCCAAACCCGGCAATAAGGTAAGAGGAGAAAACACGCACGGGATTATACCCAAGCGCCCAGTTCAGCCAGTTTACCGTGAGTTGCAGATCTGTTTCGACAATGTCTGATTTAAAGCTTTGGGAGATGTAGCCCGGCGTTCCATTCCCGCCGTTATAATCCCACGTAAATTTATTTTCAACACGGCTTTGTACCATGCCATAGGCAATCCGGGCCCTTACACCAATAACGCGCGTAAACTGCTTTGCGGCAACCACGCCAACATTGTACCCGACGCTGAGGGGGTAAAGGTTTATCCAATGGTTTTTGGATAAGTCGCCGTTAAACTGCATAACACCTCCAAAAACACCAACTGACCAGTAATTGTATGATGGCGCCTTGTTGGTTTCGGTTGTCGCCTCCTTACTTATCTCCTGCGCCATGGTCATAAAAGGCACCGACGCCAAAAGAATGGCGATTGCTATCACTGAGAATTGTTTAGATATCTTGTTCATAACATGTTGTTTTAAAAATGATTTACTGATGTTGGAATTAAACCAGGACGCATAATTGCCTAATCCCGGAGCATATGATAAATTCTATATTTTCCCGGACTTAAAACGTTGATAAATCCGGCGTTGCTTAAATGCTGACACTACCCGCGTTCATCCAGTCAGAATGAACCGGCAGGTAAATGAGGCGGACGTTCTTCACCTTGTTTCTGCGGTGGGGAAGCCTGACGCTGTTGCGGGGCGGCTTGCTGTTTCGCTGGCTGCTGATGCTGTTGCTGGGCAGGTTGCTGGCGCTGTTGCGGGGCAGCTTGCTGTTTGGTCGGCTGGCTGGCAGGTTGCTGGTGCTGTTGCTGTTGCGGGGCAGCTTGCGGTTTTGCCGGCTGGCTGGCAGGTTGCTGGTGCTTTTGCGGGGCAGCTTGTTGTTTTGCCGGCTGGCTGGCAGGCTGCTGACGGACAGGTTCCTGTTGTTTAGCCGGTTGACCGGTTTTTACCGGAGGCAGGGGATGATGCACTTCCTGTGGCGTTTCGACAGGTTTTGGTTTTCCGTAGGTTCTCTGTGAAGGGGGTTTCACATCTTTCATCTGCGACACCCTGGCCGGAGCCGGTTTATCCCCGGCTGTCATAGGTTTCTGAACCTGCGGCCGGTAAATCTGAAGCTGGTTTTTGTTCATGCTCTGTCCCGGTTTGGAACTTTCCCTGATCGCCACGGGAACGACAGGCTTTCCACCGTGTTTTTCGACATCATTCCGGTCGGGACCCGCATTATAACTAACGTTCCTTACGCGATTTTCACGGGTATTGCTGATCACAGTAGAATTGTGGATGATGGTGACATTCCTGGAATGATCCACATAGTAATTGTTGATATTTCTCCTGCCAAAATCGCGGTCTCTCACAAAAGTCCACTGGTTGTCGGGTATGCTGTAACCATTTCCATAGGCAATTGAAATACTGATACCAGGCCCAATGGGCGCCCATCCGTAATAACCTTCCGACCTTCTCCATGAAACCCAGCCCGGGCCCCATTCGTTATCGGGTACCCACATGGGGCCGTAATAAGGATCGGTGTACCAACGGCCATAATGAAAGGGGGCCCATCCCCACGGATAATTGGAAACCCACGTCCACCCCTCGTCGGTAAATACCCAGTAACCGTTTGTCGCATAAGGAATAAATCCGGGAGCCACATCAGGCACCCATACAAATCCGTATTGGGAATTATTTACCCAGGTACCATAAGGACTAAGTTCGTTATAAAAAACCTGGAAGCTGACAGAAGCGTCCTGGGCGCACACTTTTTGCGGTGTTATCCAGCTGCCCGCAAAAAGCATAAGCAGCAGTGCTGTTATTTTAATTCTGGTTTCCATTGATATTGGTTTTATGTGATGAAATTACCACGATGCAAAGGTGAGCACCTTGCGGTGCGAATGTGTTACACAATTCCGGGTAAGAGTTACATCATTCACATATTCTGATATATGCACTATGGCCACGCGTTAAAATGTGTGAATCATGTAAGGAAATTCCATAAAAATGTAACACAAGGCCGTTGCCGTATTCTCACCTTTGCATCCTGATTATTCACTAAAAAACATCCAGATGAAAAAAACATTTCAGGGTCTTTTGTGCCTTGCCTTCGTTCTTGGCCTGACCTTTACATCGTGCGTATCAAATAAGAAATTCATGGCTTCCGAAGCCAATGCCGATAAACTCCGGACGGAGAATGCGAACAAACAAACGCAACTGATTGAATGTAATTCGCAGGTTAAAAACCTGAAAGATGAGAAGGCATCCCTTCAAAACGAGAATTCTTCCGTTCAGAATGACCTGAAATTGCTGACTACCGAATCAAAAATGACCATTGCTGACCAGGCAAAGCGGTTAAAAAACCTGCAGGGAATCATCCAGTCGCAGAAAGATGTGATGACAAAGCTTCAGAACTCCATCGCGGCCGCGCTCCTCAATTACAAGGCTGATGAATTGTCGGTATACATCAAGGATGGCAACGTGTATGTCTCCATGGAAGAAAAACTGCTCTTCAAATCGGGCAGTGATGTCGTGAACCCCAAGGGAAAAGAGGCGCTTCAGTCACTTTCCAAAGTACTGAACAGCACCTCCGACATCACAGTGATGATTGAAGGCCATACCGACAATGTCCCCATCAAAACAAAACAGTTTGCCGACAACTGGGACCTCAGCACGGCCAGGGCCACATCCATCGTTCGAATATTAACCACTGACTATGGATTTGATCCCAACCGCATCACGGCGTCGGGCAGAGGCAAATTTCATCCTGTCAAAACCAATGAAACAGCCGAAGGACGCGCAGGTAACCGCAGAACCGAAGTCATTCTCTCGCCAGATCTGAAAGAACTTTACAAACTGTTATACTAAGCTTCCTTAAAATGAAAACCCATATCTCATTGTTATTAGTCCTTGTTTTAACCACAGGACTCTCTTTTAAGTCAACCGGCCAGGGGCCTGTTGATCCGGCAAGGCCGGGAAGCGGCATATTTGGTTTCGGTTTTGGACCAGGCATCCCCTATTTCGGCGGCGGTGGTTTCGGACCCGCCATCCTGCTTCATTACGATCAGAGCATCTGGAAAGCCGGTCCGGGGAGTGTAAGCCTGGGCGGGCAAATAGGCACTTCATTTTATCTAAATGATTTTGCCCATCACAACATCAACTATGCTGAACGGTGGACCAACCTGGGCTTTGTATTCAGGGCAGCCTATCACTGTGGATGGAAGGTGCGCGGACTGGATACCTACGCAGGATTTGGCGCCGGAACTTTATTCAGTTTTTACCACAATACTGAATATGGATCAGGCTACCAGGACACGAAAGTGGGCTTCCTGCCAACCTGCTTCATCGGCGGGTCCTATTTCTTCAACAGAACAGTAGGGATGAACGCAGAATTCGGGTACAACTTCGCGTTTGCCTCAATTGGCATGGATTTCAGGATCGGGAGATAGTTTTTGAACAATTTGCAATAAAATACCTCACCCCCCAGCCCCCTCTCCGCCCGGAGAGGGGGAGGTTGGGTGTTGATTCATTTTACCAATTTGAAGCGAAATACCTCACCCCCCAGCCCCCTCTCCGCCCGGAGAGGGGGAGGTTGGGTGTTGATTCATTTTACCAATTTAAAGCGAAATACCTCACCCCCCAGCCCCCTCTCCGCCCGGAGAGGGGGAGGTTGGGTGTTGATTCATTTTACCAATTTGAAGCGAAATACCTCACCCCCCTGCCCCCTCTCCGCCCGGAGAGGGGGATGGGGGGGGAAGATATCTTGGCAGAGGTCACCAGAAACCATGGCATGGCCCCACCTCCGGCCTAATTCGGTTAAATATTGGGCGATGGATTGATTCCGGTCAACCACTTCCCCGGCATCCCTTGCCAATTGATTCAATAAGGCACTTGACAAAAGGGTTATAAAAAGTTAACTTTGCCTGTAAGGTTCCAGGAAAAATTATCTGATCAAACTACAAGTCCAAACCAAGAGACCATAACCGTTCACAAAAAACCTGCATTGCCTGCATTGTCTGCATTGTTTGCATTGCCTGCATTGTCTGCATTGTTTGCATTGCCTGCATTGTCTGCATTGTTTGCATTGTTTGCATTGTTTGCATTGTCTGCATTAAATTAACCTGCGTCCTTGAAGCTCTCCATCAAAAACATGGTCTGCATCCGCTGCAAAATCCTGGTGAAACCGGAGTTAAAAAAACCCGGATTGCATCACATTTCTGTCGAGCCTGGCGAGGCTGAGGTTTATGAAGATGTTACCGGGGAGCAGCTCAAAGTGAACCTCTCTGATTACCTGAGTGAAAAACTCCACCTCAGTTACACCTACCTGGCTCACCTGTTTTCGGAGGTCAAAGGCACCACCATCGAAAAATTCTATCTTGCCCATACGATAGAGAAGGTGAAAGAACTCCTGGTCTATTCATCTTAATAATTTTTTCAAACAGATCACGATTATCCTACCAGATGGAATATTTGCCTTGAATTGTGCACGAACCATACTGTGTGTCCATGCCATGGCATAAACCTACAGGTATCATCCCCGGTGACATGCATCTGAAAGAATAATGCTTTGCATTTTTATTGAAATGCAGTATAAATGTGTGAATAATGCAAATTATTCATGAAATTATGTAACGGTTCCCCGACCGGCCGGGTATACCTTTGTCAAAGTAATAATCTACAAACCTTTAAAAACAAATGTCATGGGAAACTTACTCTATATTATAGCCGTTATTCTCCTCATTGCCTGGGCGATCGGATTTTTCGCATACAGCGCGGGGGGCATCATTCATGTACTGCTTGTCATCGCCCTGATCGCCGTAATTCTCAGGATCATCGAGGGAAGAAAAGTACTGTAGCATGTCACTGAATACTGTGACAGATAAAGAATTGAAACTGCCGTTTTATCTGAAGGTCACCATTTTTTTAGTTGGGTTGTTTACCCTGGTGACGATCTTATACATCGCCCAGGGTATTATCGTGCCGCTCGTTTTTGCTACGATCATTGCAATCCTGCTTCACCCGGTGGTAAATTTCTTTGTACGGTTCAGATTAAACAGGGTGATCGCCATCCTGATCACCTTATGCCTTACCTTACTTGTGATTGCTGCATTCGGCGGCCTGTTATTTTCCCAGGCCAGCCGTTTCAGTGAATCATGGCCAATACTGGTCGACAGGTTCACCGTGATGCTGAACGACTCCATCACCTGGGCCTCCGGGTATTTCGACATCAACCCAAAACGGATTCATGAATGGATCGCCGAGACGAAGGCTGAAGTGATCGATACCAGCAGTGCAGCCATCGGGCAAACGATTTATACGTTGGGTAGCGGGCTGGTCATTTTGTTGCTGGTTCCGGTATATATCTTCATGATCCTCTACTACCAATCGCTGCTGCACGATTTTATCCGCAAACTGTTCGCCGAAAGTCACCAGGGCCAGGTGAGCGAGATCGTTACCCAAATCAAAACCGTCATCCAGCGATATCTCATCGGACTTGTTATTGAAGCTTTGCTGGTAGCTATCCTCGATATATCCGCACTGCTGATACTCGGCATCGACTATGCAATTTTACTTGGCATTCTCGGGGCATTGCTGAACGTAATCCCTTATATCGGGGGGATTGTTGCCGTGGCGCTGCCCATGATCATCGCCATCGCTACCAAATCAACCGCATGGTATGCTGTGTGGGTGCTGGTAGCCTATTATTTCATCCAACTTGTCGACAATAACTATATCGTACCTGTGATTGTCGCTTCAAAAGTCAGGATCAACGCACTGTTCTCCATCATCGTAGTGCTTGCCGGTAACGCGTTGTGGGGCATCTCCGGGATGTTCTTGTCATTGCCGCTCCTGGCCATTATAAAACTTATTTTCGATCATATAGAACCATTAAAGCCCTGGGGGTTTTTATTGGGCGACACGATGCCCTCGCTCATCATCATCAAACCATTGTTAAAAAAAATAAAAACTACATGATAGAGGTTAAAAGAGAGGGTATTATCCTTTCAAAGACCGGCCTGGAATTTGAGAACGAAGGGGTGCTCAACCCGGCCACGATACGCGATGGCGACAACATTCACCTTTTCTACAGGGCTGTGCGCGAGGGAAATTTTTCAAGCATAGGCTATTGTCGCCTCGACGGACCGTTAACCATCGCCGAACGATACGACAAACCCGTCATGGTTCCTGAATTCGACTATGAATCGCATGGCGTTGAAGATCCCCGGATCGTGAAGATCGACGACACATACTATATGACCTACACCGGGTATGATGGCACCAATGCACGCGGTGCACTGGCCACGTCAAAAGATCTGAAACATTTCAAAAAACAGGGAGTGATCGTGCCTCCTATCACTTACGCTGAATTTGTTTTCCGGGTTGAATCGGCAGGAAAGGTCAATGAAAAGTATTATACGAACCACAAATTTTACTACCAGGAATCAGATCCAGAAAAGAAGATGCTGCTGTGGGATAAGAATGTGATGTTTTTTCCCCGCAGAATTAATGGAAACCTTGTTTTTCTTCACCGCATCAGGCCCGGTATCCAGGTCACCTCCGTAAAAAGCCTGAAAAACCTTACCAAAGAATTCTGGGAAGACTATATTACCAACCTGCAGGACCATATCGTGATCGATCCTGTTTACGTACATGAAATGAATTACATCGGGGGGGGATGTCCTCCCATTGAAACTGAACACGGATGGCTGCTGATTTACCATGGCGTTGAAGAAACCGAAAGGGGGCTGGTCTATTCAGCCTGCGCTGCGGCCCTGCTCGACCTTGATAATCCGGTAAAGGAAATAGCCCGGCTGCCGTATGCGTTGTTTTCCCCCGAACTTGAATGGGAATTGAAGGGAGATGTAAACAACGTGGTTTTTCCTACCGGGACGGCCTTGTTCGGCGATACCCTGTTTATCTATTACGGTGCCGCTGATTCACATATCGCCTGCGCCTCCCTGAGCATATCCGCACTGCTTACCGAACTGCTATCCTATAAAACAAACAATGGAAAATAGAACTCACAACGAACAGGCTGAAATACTGTTTATTACATCATATCCACCCCGTGTATGCGGCATTGCCACCTATTCGCAGGACCTGATCAGGGCGCTGAACAACAAATTCAGCAACTCGTTATCGATCCGGGTTTGTGCGCTTGAATCGGACGACACAACCTATGCTTACCCCGAAGAAGTAAAACTGACCCTAAAAACATCCGTTGCCACGGCATATAAGGAGTTGGCCCTGATGATTAACAGCGAAGACCGGATTAAAACGGTGCTGATCCAACATGAATTTGGTTTTTTCAACCAGCAGGAACAGTCATTTCTACAATTTTTGTATGAACTATCAAAACCCATCGTAATTGTCTTTCACACAGTGCTGCCTTCACCTGATAATTTGCTGAAAGTTAAAATTAAGAACATAGCCGCAGTTTGCGAGGCGGTGGTTGTGATGACCCGCCATTCAGCGGAAATTCTGACCAATGATTACGGTCTGCCCGGCGAAAAGATATCATTGATAGCTCATGGCACGCACCTGGTCAGTCATTTAAGTAAAAAATTCCTGAAAGAAAAATACGGGTTGAGTGACCGTAAAGTGCTGACGACTTTCGGACTGCTCAGTGCGGGAAAAAGCATAGAAACCACCATCGAAGCACTTCCGGCTATTGTCAGGCAGAGCCCGGATGTTATGTTCCTGGTCATCGGCAAGACCCATCCTGAAGTGGTAAGAACCGAAGGTGAAAGGTACAGGTATATGTTGGAGCAGAAAGTAAGGCAATGCCACCTGCAACGCCACGTCATGTTTATAAACGAGTACCTTGATCTGCCAGAATTACTTGAATACCTTCAACTTACCGACATTTACCTGTTTACAACCAACGATCCTTACCAGGCGGTAAGCGGAACGTTTGTGTATGCCATGAGCTGTGCCTGCCCGATTATCGCCACACCTATTCCGCACGCAAAGGAACTGATTAATGGAGATACGGGGATCATAGTGGACTTTCGCAACCCGCAACAACTGGCTGATGCGGTTATAAAGCTCCTCGGCAATGAAACGTTACGCAGAGACATCAGTATCAAAACCCTTGAGAAAATTGTTCCCACTGCCTGGGAAAATTCTGCTGTAGCACATGCTTTGTTGTTTGAAAAAATCAGTGGTGAACAGGTAACGGTAAGCTACAATTACCCGCCCGTCAAGCTTGACCACCTCAGGCAGATGACCACAAAAACCGGGATCATTCAGTTTTCAAGGGTAAACCAGCCCGATATCAGCACAGGTTACACGTTGGATGACAATGCCCGTGCCCTGGTTGCCGCCTGTATGAACTTTAAATTGACCGGCGACGAAACGTGTTTGCACGATATCTTAAAATATCTTGGTTTCATTAGGCACTGCATCCAGCCGGGAGGCAACTTTTTAAATTACACCGACAAGGATAACCGGTTTACAAACCAGAACCTGGATACAAACCTCGATGATTCCAATGGCAGGGCCATATGGGCGCTGGGTTATGTGGTCTCGCTCATCGACCCGTTGCCCCTGAAAATTATTGCCGAAGCAGAGACCCTCCTTCTTCTGTCCTTGCAGAATATCACCAAAGTGCACTCCACCAGGGCCATGGCCTTTGCAATAAAAGGGCTGTATTATTACCAGGGCGTTATAAAATCCCCTCGAAATGTTGACCTTGTCAAAATATTTGCCGACCGGCTGGTTCAGATGTACCGGCACGAATCGTGCAAAGGATGGGAATGGTTTGAGGGGTACCTCACTTACGCCAACAGCATTCTTCCCGAAGCAGTTTTATATGCGTGGCTGGTTACCGGTGATCAGGTTTACAAGGAGATCGCCGTCACCTCAATGAATTTCCTGCTGTCAAAAACTTTCAACGGGAACGGCATCGAGGTTATTTCCAACAAAAAGTGGCTGCTGAAGGGAGAGACCGCCGAACCATATGGCGAACAGCCCATTGATGTGGCTTACACCATCATGACCCTGGGTACGTTTTACGACGTATTCATGTTCGACGAATACCGGTCGAAGATGGATGAGGCGTTCAACTGGTTTCTCGGTCAAAACCGTCTGCACCAGATTATCTACAACCCATGCACCGGCGGGTGCTACGACGGGCTGGAAGAGTTTCATGTCAACCTTAACCAGGGCGCAGAATCAACCGTAAGTTACCTGATGGCCAGGCTGACCATGGAGAAATACAGGTCGGCTGACAACGTCCTCAAAATTCAAATGAAGAACCGGATAAGGTTGCATTCGGTCACCAGAATACCCGCTTATTCAACCAATTATAAAAACCTGTAACCCGCTTGAAAATATACATCAAATATATGGTAAGCATCCGCTGTAAAATGGCGGTAAAGGCAGTTTTGAAAAAACTTGGCCTCCATTTCATCGTCGTTGATTTGGGCGAAGTTGAACTTATGGAGAACATTTCATCCGAACAGCGCGCTCAGCTGGCAATCGCGTTAAGCAATTCGGGACTCGAATTAATGGACGACAAAAAAGCCGTACTGATCGAAAAGATCAAAAATGTTATTGTTGAGATGGTGCATTATACCGACGAAGTCATTAAAACAAATTTCTCGGATTACCTGAGCGAAAAATTAAACCATGACTATACCTACATGGCCAACCTGTTTTCTGAGGTACAGGGGACAACCATCGAACATTTCATCATAGCACATAAAATCGAACGGATCAAGGAACTGATCATCTATGACGAGCTGACCATTACGGAAATAGCATGGAAACTGAATTACAGCAGTGTTGCGCATTTATCCAACCAGTTTAAAAAAGTAACGGGCCTCACCCCCACCCATTTTAAACAGCTGAAGGTCAAAAGGCGCAGCCCTCTTGAAGAAGTAGAGAATTAATTAATCCTATGGAAATAACAACAGATATGGAATCACAATACGCCAGGAGCCTGGTAGAAGCCAGCCTCGATCCCCTGGTAATCATCAGCACCGGGGGCATGATCACGGACATGAATGAAGCTTTTGCCGACATTACCGGAATTACACGCAAAAAGCTCACAGGTACCGACTTCTCTGTTTACTTCACCGAACCGGAACATGCTTCGCAGGCGCATCAGGAAATCATTCAAAAGGGATTTGCTGCAGACGTTCCGCTTACCTTACGCCATAAAAACGGCAAGCTGACCGGTGTGCTGTTCAACGGCACCGTGTATAAGGATTCGGGTGGAAAAGTTCTTGGTGTTGTGGCTTCAGCGCGCGAGATTTTCGGTCAGAACCTTGCCGTTGAGTTGGGCATTGCCAACAAAGAGATAGCATTCCAACATGACGAAAAGGAAAAACGTGCGGCTGAATTAAGCATTGCAAACATCGAACTGGCTTTTCAGAATGATGAAAAGGGAAAGCGTGCCGACGAGTTAAGCCTGGCAAATATTGAACTTGCCTTTCAAAACGGGGAGAAGGGAAAACGTGCCGCGGAACTGATCATTGCCAACAAGGAACTAGCCTATCAAAATATTGAAAAGGTAAAACGTGCGGCAGAGTTGAGGATTGCGAATTATGCCCGGAGCCTGATTGAAGCAAGCCTTGACCCGTTGTTCACCATCAGCCCCGAAGGGAAAATTACCGATATGAACAATGCCTCGGTCAATATCACCGGGGTCTCCCGCGAAAATTTAATCGGCACCGATTTCTTCGACTATTTTACGGAACCCCGGAAAGCCAGAGAAGTTTACCGTGAAGTCTTTGCCAATGGTTTTGTGTCCGACTACCCGTTAACCATCAGGGATGGCAAACTAACGGATGTGCTGTTCAACGGATCGGTATACAAGGATGACAAGGGTGCTGTTCTGGGTGTTGTTGTCGTTGCACGGGATATAACCGAGCAACGGAGGATTGAAAAAGAGAATACGGAGGCCAAGGTGTTCGCCGAATTGGCTACGCTAATCGCTGAGGAAGCGAAAATAAAGGCGGAGAATGCCACCCGGATCGCCGAAAACGCGGTCAAGGCAAAACAACAGTTCCTGTCGAACATGAGCCATGAGATCCGCACCCCGATGAATGCGATTATCGGTTTTACCAAAGTGCTGATGAAAACTGAACTGTCGGCGAAGCAGCGGGAATATTTAACGGCCATTAAAATGAGTGGAGATGCGTTGATCGTGCTTATCAACGATATTCTCGACCTGGCCAAGGTGGACGCAGGCAAAATGATCTTTGAACAGACACCATTTAAACTGGAGCTCTCGATATCGGCCATGCTCCATTTGTTTGACACGAAGATCCAGGAAAAAAACCTGGTTTTAATCAAGGAGTATGACAAGCACATCCCTGAAATTCTTGTAGGCGACCCTGTTCGTTTGCACCAGGTTATCCTGAACCTCGTAAGTAACGCCGTTAAATTTACCACAAAGGGTTCTATTACCGTGAGCATTTGCATGCTGAAGGAAGATGAAGAGACGGTGACCATAGAGTTTTCAATTGCCGATACGGGGATCGGAATAGCAGAGAATAAAATAGATAAGATTTTTGAGAATTTTCAGCAGGCATCCAGCGGCACTTCACGCCTTTACGGGGGAACCGGGCTGGGGCTTGCCATCGCAAAACAATTGGTTGAAGCCCAGGACGGCACGATCCGCGTTCAAAGCAAGCTCAATGAGGGCTCGGTGTTCAGTTTCGTTTTGCCCTTTCTAAAAACAAAGGTCGAAGCAGAAACTGCGGCAGTCATGATCGCGCTGGACCCTGACATCAAAAATATCAGGGTGCTGGTTGCCGTAGATATCCCGCTGAACCAGTTGCTGATGAAGACGTTGCTCGATGATTTCGGGTTCGAACGCGACATCGCGTCAAACGGAAAAATCGCGCTGGAGTTGATGGAAAAGGCCTCTTACGATATCATCTTAATGGACTTGCAGATGCCCGAGATGAACGGCTTTGAAGCTACTGATTATATCCGTAATCAACTTCATTCCAACGTTCCGATCATCGCGCTCACGGCGGATGTGACCACCGTCGACCTCGCAAAATGCAAGGCCGTGGGCATGAATGATTACATCGCGAAACCTGTTGATGAACGACTGCTCTATACCAAAATCGTTAGTTTGGTCAAGAAACCCCTGCTGGTCAAGGATCCCGGTGAAGAAATACTTGCTGGTTCCGAAAATAAAAAGGCCCGGTGCATTGACCTCGAATACCTGATCAGGCGAACGAAATCCAATCCGAAGCTGATGATGGAGATGATTTCGCTCTACCTGGAACAAACACCGCACCTGATCCACACCATGAAACAAAGTTTCAGGGACCGCGACTGGAACTCGTTGCATGCAGCCGTACATAAAATGATCCCTTCGTTTGCCATCATGGGGATCAGCACCGATTTTGAGAATATGGCAAAAAAAGTCCAGGAATATGCCGGTGCACAACAGCAAACCGACGGAATTAAAGACCTTGTTTTGCAACTTGGAAATATCTGCACCCAAGCCTGTCTTGAGTTGGAAGAAGAATTTAACCGGATTAAAAAAGCAAACCCATAATGAATGAAAATAAAATAAAACTGTTCCTGGTTGATGACGATGCCTTGTTTCTGAAATCCCTGGAAATTGACTTCCTCCAACATGCCGACTTCATCATCGAGACCTTTGCCACTGGCGAACGCTGCATTTCTGCTCTGTCGCACGATCCCGATGTAATCATCCTTGACTACCTTCTCGACGGTATCGACCCAACCGCGATGAACGGTCTCGAAACGCTGGATAAGATAAAGGCCTTCAATCCCGATATTCCCGTTGTGATGTTATCATCGCAGGATAAAATCGATGTTGCAATTAATTGCATGCATCACAGGGCCTTCGATTACGTTGTAAAAAGCGAAACTGCCTTCATACGCCTGCAAAAGATCATCACCGCCATATTCCGTTACCGGAAAATGGAGAAGGAGTTGAGCTGGTATATGGACCGGATGTGACCCGTCTTTTTTTCTTCTGACAATTTCCTTACTGACAACTGCCGCCCGGCTACTGAGACGCCGGGTGCCTAAATTATAAAAATTTGAACCGAAACCACATACCTGAAGAATTCAGGGGCCTCACCACGGCTCAGGTAAAGGAAAAGCTGCGCACCGAAGGATACAACCATCTTCCGTCGTCAAAACCTGCAAATTATTTTTCAATAGCCCTTGGGGTGATCAGGGAACCTATGTTTATCCTGCTCGTTGCCTGCGGCACCCTGTACCTGGTGATGGGCGACATCCAGGGAGGCGTGATGCTGCTCGGGTTTGTTTTCGTCATCATGGGCATTGAATTCTTTCAGCAGAAAAAGACCGAAAAAGCACTCAACGCACTCAAAGATATGGCCAGTCCGAGGGCCCTGGTTATCAGAGACGGGGTGGAAACCAGGATAGCGGGGTTTGAACTGGTAACCGGCGATATCATCATTTTACAGGAAGGCGACCGGGTTCCGGCCGATGCGACGGTGCTGGATTCGGTGAGCCTGCTGGCCGACGAATCCCTGCTCACAGGTGAGCCCGTGCCGGTCAGAAAAGCTGACTGGGATGGTGCCGAAAGATACACGCAACCAGGCGGCGATGATCTGCCGTTCGTCTATTCCGGATCGATGATCGTTCAGGGCAATGGCATTGCAAGAGTAACAGGTACCGGGATCAATTCCGAAATCGGGAAAATAGGCATGGCGCTTGAAGGAGTTAAGGATTCGCCAACCAGGTTGAAAAAGGAGATGGGAAAGCTGGTAAAAGTACTGACCATGATCGCCGCCGCGCTCTGCATCCTGGTTGTGATTGGTTATACTGTGACCCATGGCAGCCTGTTAAAAGGGGTCCTGGCTGGAATCACCCTGGCCATGGCGATCCTGCCGGAAGAATTCCCCGTGATCCTCACCGTCTTTATGGCCCTGGGAGCCTGGCGAATGTCAAAGAAGAATGTGCTGACCAGGAATCCTTCGGCCATTGAAACCCTGGGATCGGCAACGGTGCTTTGTACCGACAAAACCGGTACGCTTACCCAGAATAAAATGACGGTGACCATGCTCTTTAATGGAGAAGACTATCTTTCGGTCGAAAAAAAAGACGAACTGAATCCCGAATTTCATGAGATAATCGAGTACGGCATCCTTTCAAGCCAGGTGAACCCCTTTGACCCGATGGAAATTGCAATAACCGGCATGGGTGACCTGTACCTGAAGGGTACCGAACACATTCACAGGAACTGGGAAATGATCAAGGAGTATCCCTTGTCAAGGGAAATGCTGGCCATGTCGCGGGTTTTCTCGCTGAAGAAGTCGAGTGAAAAGATCATTGCAGCAAAGGGAGCCCCTGAAGCCATTTTTGATTTGTGCCACCTTGACGAAGATAAAAAAAAGCGCTTCGTGGCAGCTGTCGGTAAAATGGCATCATGCGGCTTGCGCGTGCTGGGCGTGGCAAAGGCAAAAATAGATGCGGGTTGTCTGCCGGATTTGCAACATGACTTCTCCTTTGACTTTATCGGGTTAATAGGCCTGGCCGATCCTATTCGAAAAAATGTAAAACGTGCCGTGAGCGAATGCCGCCAGGCAGGCATCAGGGTGATCATGATCACGGGCGATTACCCGGTAACAGCCCGGCAGATTGCCATTGAAATCGGGCTTCAACATCCCGACAGGGTTATCACCGGCAGCGAACTGCAGGTTATGACCGACAACGACTTATGTAAAATGATCGGCGAGATCAATGTTTTTGCCCGGGTAATCCCCGAACAGAAACTGAAAATTGTAAATGCCCTTAAGGCCAACGGGGAAATAGTGGCCATGACGGGCGATGGCATCAACGATGCCCCGGCCCTGAAATCAGCCGATATCGGGATCGCCATGGGGCAAAAAGGCACCGATGTCGCCCGCGAAGCCTCATCCCTGGTACTGATGGACGACAACTTTTCATCCATCGTGGGAGCGGTAAAAATGGGCAGGCGGATATTCGACAACCTGCAGAAAGCCTTCGGCTATACCTTTGCCATCCATGTTCCCATCGCAGGGCTGTCCTTGATCCCTATTCTCCTCGGCAACTTCCCGATCATTTTATGGCCCGTCCACATTGTTTTTCTCGAACTGATCATCGACCCGGCCTGTTCCATTATTTTCGAAGCGGAAAAGGAGGAAAAGAACTCCATGAAACGGCCCCCGAGAAGCATTACCGAACCCTTCTTCGGCGGGAAAAAAATCCTGTTCAGTTGCCTGCAGGGCGTCGGAATCCTATTGACAACCCTCGCGATCTATTTTACGGCCCTTCACCTGGGTTACCCTGAAACACAGGTCAGGGCCATGGTGTTCCTCACCCTCATTGTCTCAAACATCGCTGTGATCCTCACAAACCGCTCGTGGACCGACCATATTTTCAGGATCATTGCAACTCCCAACCGCGCAGTGTTATGGGTCACCGGCGGGGCCGTTTTTTTCCTCGTGCTGGTGATGAATGTTCCCTTCTTCCTTCACCTGTTCCAGTTCAGCCAGCCTTCATTGATCAACAGTATCATCTGCAGTGTGGCGGGTATAACGACAATTATCTGGTTCGAACTTTATAAACTGGTTAAGCTTAGAAGGCACAGTTCGCTGTGATCCTGCCAAAGATGTGTGAATCATGCAACTATTCGTAAGAATTATATAACAGAAAGTGCCCGGCTGGTAGCGAACTTTGTTGTCATGAAGACAAAAAGAAATAACACAATACTTCCCGCACTGCCAGGCGAAAAGCGGGAAGATACGGATCTTCCGGGCTACCCCCTGTATCCGGCAAGCGAAGACATCTACATTCATTCCAGCAACAAAACGGATCTTGACCCAGGGGATATTTCGAGGATCAAGGATTCGGATGAAACGGACCAGCCCGGTACTAGCAATGAGCAGGATTTTCAGGATGATGTTTCCGGCGGCGATCTCGACGTCCCTGGTTCGGAACTGGATGACCAGCTGGAAGATATCGGCAGCGAGGATGAAGAGAACAATTATTACAGTTTAGGAGGTGATGGACATTCCGGCCTTGACGAGGATCATGGTGAATAAAACAAAAAACTAAAATGAAAGCAACAATTTTTAAAAAGGTATTGATTGCGCTGGATTACGATCCAACCGCACAGAAGGTGGCCGAAACCGGGTTTTCCATGGCCAAAGCCATGGAGGCCGAAGTGGTCCTGCTTCATGTAATTTCAGATCCGGTTTACTATGCCTCAACGGAATATTCTCCCATCATGGGGTTCTCCGGGTATATGGAGATGGAACCACTGGTGCTGGAAAGTATCGACGGACTGAAAAAGGCATCTCTGCACTTCCTTGAAAAAACGAGACAGCATCTCGGCGACAGAACCATCCAGACGCTGGTTGAAGAAGGCGATTTTGCCGAATCAATCCTGGCAACCGCGAAATCGGAACATGCCGACCTGATCGTGATGGGCTCGCACAGCCACCGGTGGCTCGATGAAATTATCATGGGCAGTGTGACGGAAAAGGTGCTGCATAACACAACCCGTCCCCTTTTCATCGTTCCGACAAAAAAAAGGAAGTAAACTAAAATTCATTCAATGAAAACGTTAAATATCCTTCCCCCTTCGGTAACATCAATACGCAGAGCACAAAAAATCAATTGGTCATACCGGACATTTTTCAGAACTGCGGTGGTAATCCTTATCCTGTTCCCGGCCATCATGCTCTCCTCCTGTATTTTTCCCGGTCACGGCCGCGGCGGCCCGGGCGAAATGCACGAGCGTTACGGAAATGGTCAGGGTCATGGACATGACCAGGGGCACGGGCACAAAGATGATCGTCATTGATCTTGGAATTATTTTTTGTCTCCTGTGCAAAAGAATCTGCCGATTATCTTATCTTTAATGTCTGATATCATTAACATACCGCTGTGCGGCACATCGGGACTCAGCCCCGTACCGCACGGCGGATACCTCATATGGACTACGTAGACTATTACAAAGTACTGGGCATAGACCGCTCGGCCTCCCCGAAAGAGATCAAATCAGCTTACCGGAAGCTGGCCAGAAAACTGCATCCTGATCTTAACCCGAACGACAAGGATGCCAAGAGAAAATTCCAGCAGATCAATGAGGCCAACGAAGTGCTGAGCGATCCCGAAAAGCGCAAAAAATACGATCAGCATGGTCAGGACTGGCAGCATGCCGATGAATATGAAAAGGCAAAACAGTCACGGCAACAATCGCAGGACCCGCGCGGGTCAAGGTATTCGGGGGCACCGCCTGAAGGGGATTTCTCTGATTTCTTTGAATCCATGTTTGGCGGTGGCGGCGGCCAGGGCCGGGGCAGGCAGGTGAAGTACCGGGGTGAAGATTACAATGCAGAGCTCCATCTCGAGCTTATCGACGCGTATAAAACCCACAAGCAAACCTTCACGGTAAACGGGAAGAATATCAGGATCAACATCCCGGCAGGAATCGAAAACGGGCAAACAATCAAAATTCCGGGGCATGGCGGGTCCGGAAAAAACGGCGGCCCAAACGGGGACCTTTATATAACGTTTTCAATAGAGAATCACGCAACCATCAAGCGATTGGGCAATGATTTGTACACCACCGCCGACCTGGACCTTTACACGGCGGTGCTGGGCGGCGAGTTTACGCTTGAAACACTTACCGGCAAAGTAAAGCTTACGGTGAAGCCTGAAACACAAAACGGCAGCAAGGTAAAGTTGAAAGGCAAAGGATTCCCGGTGTACAAAAGCGAAGGCCAGTTTGGAGACTTGTTCGTGACATGGTCCGTTCAAATCCCGAAAAATTTAACCGCCAGGCAAAAAGAATTATTCAGAGAATTGTCAAAATCCCAGTAATGCAAACAGAAAACTTAATCGCCCTGGAGGAATTCTGTGCCAGCCACAACATCGAAATTTCATTTATCAGCTCCCTTCAGCAAACCGGGCTGATTGAGATCACCAGGATTATGGAAACCGGGTTTATAGATTCGGGGCAGTTGAAAAAACTGGAAAAAATCGTCAATTTCTATTACGAACTCGATATTAACCTCGAAGGTATTGAGACCATTACGCACCTGCTGGAACGGATGTCGTCGCTGCAGGATGAGATCATTGAACTGAAGAACAGGCTTCGGCTGTATGAATCCAATGAATAACACATACATTGATGTGCAGCCAAAATGTGTCCAATTAAATTGAACCGGAAAAGATTTGACAATCATGGACCAAACCCTTCACCCCGATCGCTACCCTGTTTGGCTTTACTCCCCTCAGTTTCACAACTTACCTGCTTTTATTGCTGATTGTCATTGTTTATATCGTTGCGACAGAGATCACCAAGAACATTTTTTACAAAAAGGTGAAATTTTAGAAAAGCAGGAATAATGTAACTTTTTTACAAAATTATGTAACACTTTCAAGTTGAAAGGTGAGTAATTTAGTTTCTTTAAAAACCAGTCCAATGAAACTGAAAGACAATACCCTGGAAGTACCTTCCGTGCAAGGGCAAAGACATTTACCCGCCAGGATCAATTACAGCATCGAATTTGATGAACGTGAAGATAACGAGGAAAATAACTTCTTTTGCCGGGCAGGTGATGAACTTGCCAGGCATGAGTCCCTGCTGTACAAGGTAAATCAAAACACAACCCTCGTCATCAAACCGTTCAGGGCCGGTTAGCAACATCCCCCCGCGACTTACGTCCGGGAAACCATCAGTAAATACCAAAAACCAATATGAAAATCGTCATCAATAATTTTAGAAAAGTTTTCGCCATCCAGGAAGAATTCAGTGCCATGTTCCCCGGACTTAAAATAGGATTCCATGCCAAAGCCAGCAAAGAGGGTGGCGCACCTTCGCACAAGCTGATCATGCACGGAGGCAGGACACTGCAGGATTGCCGCACTGTAAGCAGGAAAGGCACCATCGAAATTCTGCCGTCCATGAATATCTCAGAGTTAAAGAACAACTTCAGGAATGAATACGGATTATCAGCCGAGATATTTCAGAAATCGGGCAACCATGAAAACCCGGTCGGCGACAACCTGACCCTTGCCGAGACCAATAAAAAGTACGTTGCCTGACCAGGGCACAGATCATCCTTTTTTAAACCCTCCCACGGTTTTTTCAATAAACACGCGTCGCTTCATGCTCTGCCCAAAACAGCAGGCACCATGTGTTGCAGGCAGACACACCATGTGTGAATGATGTAACTCTTTACCAAAGTTATGTAACACACATACTCTTGTGTTGCAATAACTTTGCGACGGGGTAACCTTACGTTTGGCAATAAATGGCCGCGTTTTAAGGTCATTCCTTTTACGAATCAGTCCTAAGATAAATCCGGAAAAATGAAAACATCATATATTTTGATCCTTTTACTTCTGATTTCCCCGCTGCTACATGCGCAGGATGTTGTTCCTCAGAATCCCAAAAAGATAGCTCCGAACGATACGATTGTACCGGGCAAGGGCACGAGGGAAAACCAGATTAAAAAAATTGACTCTGTGAAGGTAAAACTGCTTTCCGATTCTGTTGGCAACGAACCCAGGAAAAGCGGCCTGGTCGACACCACATTACAGAATAAATACGGCGACCTGCTTGACGACGACCTGGAATACAATAAAAGATATCCCCTGTGGATCCCTGCCACTGAGGTTGTTGGTACACTGGCATTTACCTGGGCGCTTGACCGGTATTTGCTGAATGTTGATTACGCCCGGATTGGATTTTCAACCTGGAAATACAACATTCAGAAAGGGTGGGAATGGGACAAGGACCGTTTTGGAATAAATTTCATTGGTCATCCCTACTCGGGAACGCTCTCATACAACGCAGGGCGTGCCAACGGGTACAATTACTACCAGTCCTTTTCCTTTGCCCTGGCTGGAAGCCTGCTATGGGAGTATTTGGGAGAAAATACACGACCCTCCTATAACGACATTATCAACACCCCGGTAAACGGTGCATTTCTCGGTGAGATATTGTACCGGTTGAGTTCGAATATCCTCGATGACCGCACCAGGGGAACACAAAGGGTTTTCCGCGAAATTGCCGCCGGGATCGTCGATCCCATGAGAGGCTTTAACCGGCTGCTCCAGGGCAAATCATTCCGGGTGACGAATAAAGAGGTTTACGAGAAGGAACCGATCAACTTCTCCCTGTATGCAGGGGCAAACATGATCAATGATTTGCCCTACAGTGCATTGGGCAAAGGCACTGCCAGCGGAATTCTCAATGCCCAGTTTGATTACGGAAACCCGTTTGAACTGCGTAAACGCAAGCCATTTGATTTTTTCAAACTCAGGGTAGAACTGAATTTAGGGGCGGGGAGAAAATACCTCAGTAATATTCTGGGAGACGGGATTTTATTTGGCAGAAACAGCCAGTTGGGAAAACTTGCCAGCCTTACCGGGGCATTTCAGTATTATGATTACTGGGATAACAAGAAATTCGAGCTGGGCACCATCGGTTTCGGCTTTGGCGTGATTTCCAAATTTCCGGTTAGCAAAGTGAGTAATCTTTACTCCAGCCTCCATTTAGCTGTCGTTCCGTTTGCAGGAAGCAGCAACCGTTTCGGGCCCGACACCACGCAGGTAAGAGATTACAATTTCGGGGGTGGCCTGGAGGGTAAATTTGAAAGCACGTTTAACCTGGGGAAATATGCCACTGCGACCATGAAGTACTATTTTTACATGATCCGCACCTATATCGGGCCAAACGGGAACAACTACGTACAGATATTAAAACCCAGGATCACCGTCAGGATTTTCAAAATGCTGAGTGTCGGAGGCGAATACACCATGTATTACAATGACCGGTACAGTCGCGACTTTCCAGCCATTCACACCATTCAGACCGAGCAGAAAATCTTCCTGCTGATCTACCTTGAAGACAAACAAAGGAGAGGAAACTACAACTGATAGATCAGCATGACCCCCATACCGGTATGGCTTATGGGGAGTACCTTAAGTTTTTTGATATGGTTGTTCATGATGGTTCTGCCGATGGCAAAGCCGATGGCCGACCCCACGAAAACATCTGAAAACCAGTGGTCGTTCTGGTATACGCGCGAAGCGGCGGTAAGCCCGGCAAAAGTATAGACCATGATAGGCACCCAGATTGTTTTACTGTAGGCAGTAGCAATGACCGAAGCCATGGCAAAAGCAACGGTTGAGTGACCCGACGGAAATGAACTGTTAAACTTCAGGGTAAAGGGGCCATCCCATATTTTTGAATTGGGAGGATCATCCTGATATGGCCGGTGGCGCTGGGTAAGCTGTTTCAGGACCTGCGATGCAACGAAACCCATCAGATATGCCTCAAATGCCTTTAAAGACGTATAGCGGGCCTTGTCATTTTTCGTAATAGCCCCGATACCATACATGATCCCCAGCGCTGGAATGCTGTAAAAACCGCTTCCCAATCGTTCAAATCCATATTTTGCGGCTTCATTCAGAAACGGGTTCTGAGCCTTTTGCACTGCTTTCTCGATGCCTGCATCCTGCGTGTACATGGCAACTGCCATAACGGTAATTGCCGAAGCGGCGATCCACTGGCCCTTGTTCCACCGGTAGGGCGAAATGGCAATATCCCGGGCATCGGTGAGCCAGGATTTAAAATAGGCCTTGTCGGGGATGGTCGAAAGGGTTCTCTCGCTTCTTGGAATCGATTTAAGTTTCACCTGGGTCGTATCTTCCTGTGCATAAACTCCCAATTGAAGGACCAGCAAAAGCCCGATGATAAAAACGGTATTTCCTTTCTTTAATGTCTGCATAGGTTTCACCTTCCGGTGCCATTTAATCCGATTCAAAAATAATGATATTCAACAAGGATTATGTTATACAATTCAGCAAATTACTTACATGATTCACACATGCTCAACGGGCACGCTTCTTCTTTTTGAAAATATCGAACCTCGTGCCACCCCAGAAACGGACTTGGGCGACATCGTAACTGAACAGTGCATTACTCAGACGATCGGGAACTTCATTGAACCCGGTTTGAACGGAACCTCCCAGAAACCATTTTTCCGAGTTATATCCTACCACCAGCCGGCCGCCGAGCTGAAAATTAAAGGCATAGCCGGAAGTGCTTTTTTCTTCATTGCTGTATAATGAAAATTGCACTGCAATGCCGGGGAAGACAGCTGCCGTTGCATAAAAATGCCGGAGAAATACAAGGGTATAAATATATCCGGGAGACAACCCGAATGAATAAAACCTGCCTTTGGTGACCAGGTTTGCAGCCGGGATGCGGAACGTGTCGATTATCGCCGCAGGCACAATGCCGTGGGGGGAAGTGATAAGGAAATAAAGGAAAGAGGGTCGTATAACAAGGCTGCCGGCGCTCTTTTTCTGGCTTTCGTTCTGGGTATACGCCGCCCTGATCGAAAATCTTCCGGAATTATAAATCCAATACCCGGCCACGCCGATGGAGAATGTACCCATATCCGGAACAATGTAATGCGAACCGCCCGGCATTTCAGGAGAACTGATAAAAAATCCTTTATACTTCTGAATGAAAAACTCTCCTGCAAAAACTCTTCCGAACAGGTTGACCCTAAAATCAAGCGTTGAGGTTTTACCATAGGCGGCCCGGTCAGTTTTCAGAAACGGATTGTCAATGGACAAGCCCAGTCCAAGCCATTTCCAGAACCCTGCAATCCCAATCCTGACATTGGTATTTGGACGGTACACAATTTTATCAATCTTTTCTCCGCCTGGATTGATTTGCAGCGAGGCATTCTGAAACAGTAAAAACAACCTGGAGGTCAGCTCTTCAGTGTAATCCGCCAGGTAAACCGAGTCCATGGTCACACTGCCCGGTTCCATTGTTTCAACACGGTCCTGTGCCTGAGCCGCAATCCCCGCAAAAATTATGAAAAGAAGGATGAGCCCCGTGTTCCGGATTTTAAAAATCATCATGGCTTACAGAGAAATGCCCGGATAAAAAAAGCCGGATTACTCCGGAAATGCTCAGACATGAATGTTCATCAGGTAGGCGAACAGCCCGAACACCTTGAGGAGCCAGATGATCAAAACGATGATGACAACGACATTGAAAATTGTTTTGATTTTGCGGTCCATGGGGATGTACGAATTGACAAGCCATAAAAGAATTCCTGCGATGATCAGGACGATTAAAATTGTGAACAGTGGCATAGATATATATTTTAGATTATCCCTCAAAGGTACCCCCGGCATCCTCCGTTCGTGTTACATAACTATTTGTAAAAGTTGCATCATTCACACATTCCGGCCTATCTGAGCAACTTCAAAGCACCACCTTGTTCTTTTTCCGCTCTTTCCCGAATTTTTCCCGCGGCGGTTCACGGTTCAATTCATCCATGTTCCTGTATGCCCTCTTTAGCGAATTCGGCATTTTCCCGCGATAATTAATTTTATAAAATGAAAAACCGTTATATGGAACAACGTTGTTTTCCATGTTCATTGTCACCTGTTTTTCCACGTGCCTGATTTTAAAGTAAGTAAGGAAGGCAGCTTCCCTTTCCTTGCTGAGCCGGCGAAACCTGGAGTTTACCAGGGCTGCTCCTATGAGTTTCGCACACTGCTCCTGCCTGGTGAACATTGCCGGGTCGTTCACCTGCCTTTCAAGGTAATGAACGAACAGCGAATCGGCGACCGACATCTTATCGACTCGCTCCGAATCTTCCTCGTTGAAGGTGCGTGCATAAGGACGGCGCGTCGCGAGAAAATATTTTTTCTTAGCCTCAAAAAAGAGGATGTATTCTTTTTCCTTTACCTCATAGTGCTGCGGATTTACCGAAAGAGACGCCCCAGGATTTTTAACCAGGAAACCTGCAATTTTCTTTAAAAATTTATCCTGCTTTGGTCTGAGCGTACTTTGACGCATCTGCCATTTTACCGTCATTGATTTCTCAATTTCTGTCTCTATGGTTTTCACTTCCATCCTGTAGGCCGTTGTTGCCGGTTTAACAAAAATGTTGGTAAGCAGATCAACCAGGACATCATGTAAATGAAATTTTGGGCTTTTCAGGTCGCCGGTGATGGGAATATCATAATCAATCACGTTGCCTTTCTCCCTGATGAAAGACATGATCAGGGTGAGCGGAATCCAGGTTGTTCCCTTGTTTTTCCGCCTGGCAGTTACCCGCGGATCAATGATAACAAGATGGTTGTCGCTTTGAATGATCCCGCTTCTCACTTTCCAGGCACCGGTCACTTCCAGGGTTCCCCGGTCCAGAGGAAATGATGTATAAGTAATCAGGTAGGGGTTGAACATGGCGGCCGGCAATTGCTCAAGTTTGTAGGTGAGATTAAAATCCGTGCTGTCTCTCGGGTTGATACTCACTGTCAAGGATGCCTTGCCATAGGGTTTGATCCCTGTATGAAACGATACATTGACCCAGGAACGGGTTTTGTCGATTGAATCCGCGATAATTTCCATCGGTTGCAGGCTTGCTGAAAACTTTTCAGTTACAGCATAGTCGTTAAATTGCAGATTACCATTGTACACGGCCATCCTGTTAATCTTGTAATCGCTCCGGAAGAAGTTCCTGGACAGCACTTTAATATACCTTGCAATTTCAATGACCAGGTTGAACCTGGAAGGATCGTCAGCTGCTGCTTTAATGTTTGCCCCGTTTTTGCCAAACATTGCCTGGAGGTTATCCAGTTTTTCATACCGCTCGTATTTGAAAAACGGGCGTACCAGCGACACTGAATCAAACAGGTACTGGTGGTTTACAGGGCTGAATTGCAGGATGTCGAGCGAAAGACGGTCAAATGAAGCAAGATCGTCGTGCAGGTTTTTGCCAAAATGAAAATGGTTGATGGCCAGTTTCCCGGTGACAAAAAGATCTTCTTCATCCCTGAAATTTCCCCTGGACCTAAGATCTGCATCCAGCGTTGCAGAAAAGCACCCGTTGTTTGTCATATCCTTCAGGTACTGTTCAATGACGTTCATGTCAAGATCGTTCACAACAACGGCATAACGGTATTTTTCCGTTTTAAAATCGATGTTGAAATCACCATGAACATCCCCTGTGCCGCTGCCTTGCCGGAAAGAGATCCTTGCTCCTATCGTATCGTCATTCCACCGTTTCCCGGTACTTTCCAGGTTGAAACCGGTAACAAAGCAACGAATGGGTGTTTGCTTCTCGATGTAATGAAATTCCCCTTCGCTGATGGATATCCTAAGGATGTTGAAATGGAACCCGGGGCGGCCTGACGCGGGTTTGGCCGGGGTAAACCTTTTAATAAGGTCACTGAAATTTAATATCCTGCGATCCTGAATGATCATCCCCCTGGGCCTGTCAACCGTAAGTTCTTCGATTTCAATTGTGCGCGAAAACAACTTAAAAAGAGAAAAATTGGCGCTGGCTCCTCTGGCGGTGAAAAAAACGGTGTCGGGATTCACCAGGTTTCCCTGGTCTTTTGATTCGTAAATCCTCAGGTTGCTGATGTGTACATACCCCGTAAACGGATTCACATAGACCCAATCCACCAAAATTTGCCTTCCGAGCACCTGTTCATCATATTTTTCAATCAGGTATTTCGTAATGGGTGAGATCATTAAAATGACAACAGTCACTGCAGCAATTACGCAACCGAAGATGATGAACAATATTTTTGTTAAGGGCGGGCAGACGATTTTCATTTAGGCAAACTCACAGGAATTCAGGTTTGGGTAGGGTTCTGAGATTATTTTTTCATGGTCAGCATGCGTTGGGGATCGAGTTTCCACCGAAGGCTCACGCCTACTTCATCGGTCGACGTTGAGAGTCCGACAGAGAGATGTTTGTTTCCAGGCACCTTATGCAGTGCAGGGACCACGATACCCAGCAGGGCGCCCAGTCCGAACCCAACGGCAACATCCGACGGGAAATGATCAAAGGATCTCACCCGGGCATAGCCGATTGCCAGCGGAGGAATTGAAGCAGCGAGGTAAAGCAGGTATTTTGCACCGCCCAGGTTGGGATGGTAGTCGCAATATACCTTGACCATGAACCAGGTGCTGTAGGCGCAGGAAGCCACATGCCCGCTATAGAACGAGTTGCGGTTGTTACTGTTCTTTTGTGCATCGGCCCCCAGTTGCGGGTAATAAACCGCCGGCCTGTAGCGGTTCTGAAAATAGGGCCCGAGCGGGCTGTAGTTGTAAAATGTAAATGTAACGGTATGTCCTTCAACATACATGAACAGCAGATGAAGCCAATCCCTGCGGATGTTTTTATCGATCATCAGCAGGCTGGGCAGAAGAAAAATGCCTATCTCCCCGTCATCGGAGAGTTTTTTCCAGAGCGCACGGTCCGACGGATGTTGCTTAAGCGCCCACTTGTCTATCGGGTTTAGCAAGTTTTTCTGCTGTTCCCGGTTCGCAAAGAGCAATTCGTCATCAGACAGCGAAGCCTTGCTTTTCAGCCGGGGAATCGCAAACAGGTCTCCCGTCATGCCCACGGCAATAATGGCCCCTTCAACGAAGTAGTTCACCCTGTATACTTTCCTGTGTTCTTTCAGTTTCGCGATTGAGTCGGTTGCCTGGCCAAACGTATTCAGGAAAAAAAACATTCCGGCGATTATACAAAGTAAATTTCTCATAACAGACATGCTGGTTTTACCCAACTTATTTGAATCTTGCCGGGGTGTGATATCCAAGGGACTTTTGCATGGAAATAAAAACTGGCACGATGGTTCGTTCCGGCAGAAATACCGGTTATTCAGTTAAAGCAAAGTTGAGCAGATCGCGGGAGGAAAGTGTTACAAAACTTTTTATTAAAGTTGCATCATTCACACATTTTCAAGTGTGCTGCGCTTTCTAAGCTTGAGCGATTTGAAAAAGGAAGGCGTTAACCCTGTGGCCTTCTTAAACTGGTGGGATAGATGAGCCACGCTGCTGTAGTGAAGCTTCATGGCAATTTCCGACAGGTTCAATTCGTTATAAATGATCAGTTCCTTGACCCGTTCGATTTTATGAAGTATGATGTAATGTTCGATGGTGATCCCCTTTGTTTCTGAAAAGAGGTTTGCCATGTAGGTGTAGTCGTAATTTAGTTTTTCGCAGAGATAATCAGAAAAATTTGTTTTGGGCAATTCATCTGAATAATGAATCATTTCGACGATCACGTTCTGGATTTTTTCAATCAGGATGGCCTTCTTGTCGTCCATTAGCTCAAGCCCCGACCTGAGCAGCATCGTTTTCAGGTGTTCGCGCTGTTCCGGTGTAATATTTTCCATGACCTCCACAACGCCCAGTTCCACTGTTGTATAATGAAGGCCCAGTTTCTTTAATTCATCCTTCACCAGCATTTTGCAGCGGATACTAACCATGTATTTTATGAAGAGTTTCATGGAGTTGATGTTTTTTGCAAATTTCAGGTGTTTGTCAACATTAAAAAATTACCGCAAAGAAGCCAGGCTGCTCAATATCGGGCAATTGAACTTCCAACATTTGCAACATAGCGTCTTCGCGGTAATAAAAAACTTTTCTGTTTAAACGCTTCTTACAGCAGTGCGTCCCCTGCCTGCAACTATTTTATCACTACCAGCTTTTTTACCAGCAGGTTTGTTTCGGTCTTCACAATGATATGATACGTTCCCTGTGCAGCGGATGAAAGATCGATCTCATAATCCTTCGCACCTTTAAATTGCTGTTGCAAGATAACCTTTCCTGCGAGGTCCTGCACACTAACATCCATTTTGCCCGTAATCCCTGTACCGGGGATGATTTTAAAAACCCCGCGGGTAGGATTCGGAAAAATCCGGATGGCATCCTCGGCATTTTCAGCCACACCGATGGTTGATTTTGCCTGGCTTACGGTCACGGTCTGCACAGGCATTGAAGTGCCGGCAACCTGGATGTTGGCAACGCGCGTCTGGTGGTCGGGATTCACCGTATAGTCGGCTACGATGGTGCCATTACCCGTGCCGGAGGGTGTAACGGTACACCATGCCGCATCGCTTACCACGGTCCAGTTCACGTTGGAAGTTACCGTAAATGCAGTGCTTCCTGCAGCAACCGTTACATTCTGGTTCGGCGGGGTAACGCTCATCACCGGAACAAAGGCTGCCTGGGTCACTGTGACTGTTTCCGAAGGAATGCCTGGAGCCGTCACGGTAACACTGCAAACACGTGGGCTCAGGGTGGTGTTTTCGGTAAAGGCGGCCTGGATCGTTCCGTTCATAGATCCGGATGGGGTCACCGTACACCATGCAACATCGCTTGCCACGGTCCAGGTCGTATTCGACGACACGGTGAACTGCGTATTCCCGGCCGGGTAATCAACATTGCGGTTGGGTGGGGTAACCGACAACATGGGAGCAGCGCCATCCTGGGTCACCGTCACTGTTTGTGCCGACACGCCGGGACCATTAACCGCAATGGTTGCAACGCGCGGTGTAACCACCAGGTTATCCAGGTATGCAACATGGATTGTGTCGTTATTGATTCCCGAACCTGAACTGGTTATATTACACCATGCCGCGTCGCTGGATGCGGTCCAGGTAATGTTTGAATTAACGATAAAACTTGTGTTGCCGGTCCAGGCAGGCACATTCCGGTTCGGGGGGGTCACTGCCAGGAAAGGAGCCACCGGGGTGGTGAACGACAGGTTTGTCCCGGAGGCGGGCCCGCCTGCACTGCTGGCAAATACCCTGAAATAATACTTGGTGCCGCTCAGGAGCCCTGACACCGGTGTGGTCACAGGTGTACCTGTCACACCGCTGCCTGCCGAACCAACTGCCGTGGAATCCGACATGCCGAAAGGCGATGTGCCGTAACGGAAGAAATAGGTGGTGGGCAGCCCGTTCGGGTTGATCAGCCCGTTGAGGTTGGCCGAGTAATATTTAATTGAATCCGCGGCAACCGTTGCAGCTGTGGGCGGGATGCTGAACTTGAAGGATGCGATCTTTGTTTTCTGGTTTCCGCCATATTCATCGGTGTACCAGAATGTTTTGTCATCTGTCGGATCAACCGACATTTGCGAGTAATCCCCCCAGCGGTTGATGCCGGTCTGCGAATTTGTGCCGGCCTGGATGGTATCTTCGGCAATGTCGAGGATGCCGTTTGCAGCGGCATATGCAGTTGCTGATTGCCCGCAATACAGTATACTGGGGTACATGGTGGTGCTGGAAATGGAATAGCCCAGGCCAATTTCGTTGCTGCCGTTGAGCATGATGCTGCCCATCCACCGGCTGTGGATGTCGGGGGCGTAGGTTCCTTGCTGCCTCACCGACCAGGTGGTAGCAGTTTTCCTGAGTTCATACCAGCGGATACCGGCGTGATGTGAACCGTCGACGTTGACGGTATGGCAACACACAATGGTCTGGTAACTGCCAAAGTTGCGGTACTGGGGAACATTCATAATCACCTGCGGAATGCCGTCGACACGCTGGCTGGTGCCTTTCTGGTCAATATTATTCCAGTTGTTCCCGAAACTGCTGCTGAAGGGCAGCACGTCGATCTGCTGGGTGCGCACAAAAGTGGATGAGGCCGGTGTCGTCCAGTTTACAGTCAGCTCGTAAAGCCACAGCTGGTCAGTACCTCCGCCCAGGGCGTCGTCGTTGAAGGCGATATACATGCCGGGTGCGCCAACGGGGGCATAAGGGCCGTCGTTATCGATGGGCGGTACGCACATGAATCCGTCGATCGAGGTAGGACGCCAGGCATTGTTGAATGCAACCGATTGGGCAGTTCCCCCTGTTAACATCTGATCGCGCTGAAATACATAGATGTCATTTCCCGAACTGTTGTTGTCGCCCATGTAATACCCGTCGCGCCAGACACTGAATTTCGGATAGTCGGGCATCGTTGAAACAGGAAAGGAATACTGGTGCCACGAACCCAGCGGATCATTGGTTGCCGAAATGGCAAACATGACGTAATTGGTTCCTGAATTGGGTATGGAAAATTCCGTCACCACCCAGCGGTCGGCCTGGTCATCGTATAGGATGATCGGGTCGCCGTCGTTCCGGTTGGCGCCGGGAACACTGCCGAATATCTGGTTGAGATTCGTAGGGCCTGCAACGAGCACCCCTGCTTTGCTGTAAATCGCATATACGCAATTGATTGTTTGCATGAAATGATTTGGACCAGCCGTTCCATTGCAATCGGGAGGGTAATAGGGAGAACCCTGCCCTGCAAAATTCACGATCGGCGCCTTGTTGCCGTTTTTGGTTCCCCCCATGAACTTCTGCCATGCCGGGTCAGGCCCTTTGGGAAGGGCGGTGGATGCATAAGGATAGACACGTTTTGCAAGACCTTCGTTGAGTTCACGTTTTTTTCCTTTTTTAACAAGTTGATTGAATTCTGCCTTAGTCATCGGCGGTATGTCGCGCAATGGCTTGCTTAATCCATAATATGTTCCTGTTACCACTGATTTCGGGTGCAGGGGGATATCCTGGGCATAAAGCCCAAGGAAAAGCATGCAAAAAACGATCGTCAAAAGTAAATGTCGTGTCTTCATAGGTTGTGGTTTGGTTGTTTACAAAAATAGCACAAAATCGGCAGATTGGGTTATCGGGGGGCAACAATTTGCGTTTTTGATAAAAATATTGATAATTAACACATTCCATGTTTGTTTTGTTCATTATCATGTTTATTTTTGTTCCGAATAAAAACTGCCGGATGCAGGGTTCACCGCGGGATTATACAAGTCTGCCCCTGATGATTTTGAAAATATTAAACATAACCATTAACGCTCAAACACTTTTAACATGAAAATCATACAAGATTTCAAAGCATTCGCCATGAAAGGGAACGTTACCGACATGGCTGTCGGCATCATTATCGGCGCCGCTTTCGGCAAAATCATATCCTCCCTGGTAAGTGATGTTATCATGCCCCCCATTGGCGTGCTCATTGGCGGCCTCAACTTCAAGGATATCGTAGTCAACCTGAAGGATGCCGTGACAGACCCTGCAACAGGGAAAATCCTCAGGGAAGCCGTCACTTTAAAGATCGGGAATTTCATTCAAAGTGTTGTGGACTTCGTAATTGTGGCATTTGCCATCTTCATGATCATCAAGGCTTTTACCAACTTCAGCAAAAAAAAGGCCGAAGAAATTCCCGCAGCACCCCCTGCCCCAACAAAGGACCAGGAATTGCTGACTGAGATCAGGGACCTGTTGAAGAGGACGTAGGACGGGGGACGGGGGACGAAGGACGAAGGACGAGGGACGAAGGACGAAGGACGAGGGACGTGGGCGACGCAGGACACTGGGGTTCCCGAAGTGTCCAATCCTCAAATTCGTAAATCGTAAATCGTAAATCAATGTCGTTTAGTTAAGTTATAAAGGCTTATAATTCATATAGTAAAGTTTCTTTGGTCGTTTTTTCCTTTCGTTTTTCCTGCCGGGTCTAACGATTTCGGT
>Ga0114951_10001015_pt1 | contig 36693 bp, 35 predicted proteins | sample AM7aDNAmetaG_FD_88677 | JGI IMG/M metagenome (GOLD analysis project Ga0114951, IMG submission 88677) | Freshwater microbial communities from Finland to study Microbial Dark Matter (Phase II) - AM7a DNA metaG | ecosystem: Environmental > Aquatic > Freshwater > Lake | place: Finland: Lake Alinen... | reverse complement strand
CATAATACAAAAATACAAATCTTATAGAATTGAATATCAAAGTATTATAAAAAGTTATCAACACTATTATGTTGATTGTCAACAAATTAAAGAGGCTGCCCTTTTGAGACAGCCTCTTTTTTATTTGTTAAAAAGTTCTGACAGCACGAACACAACAGGAGGTGCACTTACTTATATTGCCAAAAACACTACTACCAAAGTTATATACCCATGCAGTGCCGGCACTGCATTCCGTAGAACTCCAGTAATAATTAGCATTAAATCCGCCAATTGCGGTTTTATTTAAATTAAGTTTAATCAATTCTTCTTCACTCGGTAAGGCCCAATCGCTATAACCATTTAATACTAAATCGGAGCATATTTTAGCGGCATAGTTTCCTTCTCCCTGACAGGCAATAATAAGGGCAGTATTTTCATTTCCTGCTCTTAATCCTGTCTCTACTGCACCTGTGGTAATAAAATTTCCATTGTACCATACCATGCCTGTGCTTTGGTCACCGGGAGCAGCTATTAATCCATGCTGAACATTCACATCGTATCCCGGATCTCCCGGTTGAAAAATGTACGCAACTATACCTCCCAAAGAGTGTTGCCCAATAATAAGAGGGGTACTGATATTATTCGTATCGTCTTTCTTGCAGCCGTCAGCAAGCATGATTAATAATCCCATTATTAGAATTGAAAAAATAAAGGCCCCGGTTTTCTTTTTCATAAGCAATGAATTTGAGATATTTCTAGAGCTGATTTTATTCTAGTTTTTCAAAATCAAACTATATTAAACCTATCCTCTGATTTACTTTTAAGGTTCTCATGTTTTCTATAAAACACAATCTGTTGACTTTGGTTGCCTAAAAATTTGCTTTTTTTATATGAGTTCAACCTTTGAAACATCGATAATCAATAAAAAGAGGCTGCCCTATTGTTGGGACAGCCTCCGAATATCATAGATATAATATGGCTTACCTGAGAATGATCTTGAAAGTTTTTACTGTATTCCCCGACTGCACTTTTACAAAATACAGGCCTTCGTGGTTCCCTGTCAGGTCCATGACCAACATCTGGCTGATGTTTTCGTAAGAACGGATAAATTTTCCCAAAGGATCGTAAATAAATATTTTATCCACCGGGCGGTTTACCTTCATGTATACCTTTCCGTCTGTAGGATTGGGGAAAATGGATGTGATGATTTCGTCGCTGTAACTGCATATTCCGGTAACATCAGTAAGAGTGATGCTTTGCTGGTGATCAAAATTACCGCATGCATTACCGGCAACCAGCGTGACATTATAAGTACCGAAGGCAGTATATGTATGAACAGGGTTTTCAACCCGGGATGAATCTCCGTCTCCAAAACGCCACAGGTAAGAGTCGGCATTCTGTGTCTGGTTGCTGAAATAAACAGTAAGGCCATTAGTGGTCTGTGAAAATGCAGGAACCGGTGCTGCACCAACGATCATCGCGCTCACGGTATCTCTTGCACTGACACAGTTCTCACCCTGAATTTCGATATCATACAAGAAATAATAATACTTGTATGTATTGGGGCTTCCTGCAGTGCTTTTGTATATTGACATCATATTCTGAACAGCATACGGATAAGGAAGAACAGGTGCGTTGTTTCCACCGTCACGCCAAAGGTTAGGAGCTGTCTGTGCCATCAGCTTTAACCCGTTGCCTGCCGGTACATGGATATTCAGTGTTACCCTGTTTTCACCAGTTGGTATGTTAAATGTATCGGTATGAAGTATATTATCAAGGCTGTCTTTCAAATAAAATATCCTGTTACCGGCCCCCTGTGCATAGAATTTTGCTGAGACTATAGTAAGCGGTACGTAGGCATTAAAATAAAAACCATGGGATGCATTTCCGCTGAAATTACCACCATTAGGTGCTACAGTACTGCTTGTCTTCCCGATATGCTGCACAGGGCTTTCGATCCTGTTTTCAATATAATAATCAGTACTGTTGCTGAGGAGTGGAGTAATAAAGGTAGTTCCTGTATCTATAGGGGTTCCTCCTGTGGCAACATTATACCAGTAAAGCGTTCCTGTACCGCTGGCATTCAATGTAACAGATCCTGATCCGCAATTGGTTACTGAAGGAGCAATGGGTAAATCAGCGCCAACAAGAATATATGCCGGCTTTATTTCAGTAACACTGCCACATGCACCTGCATAAGCCACTAGGCTGACACTGAAACTGCCCAGATTGCTGTAGGTGTGAATTGGATTGGCATCTGTTGAAGTAGTGCCGTCGCCGAAGTTCCATAGGTAAGTCTGGGTGTTCTGGCTGCTGTTAGTAAAGCTCACCGTTAAAGAGCCGCTGCATGCTTCCGTATTATCTGCTGAAAAGTTACTGACAAGCTGAAGGTTGTTTACTGTGAATGTTCTTCTGAGCGTATCATTAGTGTTGTTGCCATCAATACTTCCGTTAGGATCGGTAGTAAATACCATATAGGTATGGCTTCCTGCTGCCAGATGAATAGAAGGCAAATCTACATTGGTGGTTCCATAAGTTGCCAGATTGCCGTTCCACTGGAAGAAATTCAGGGGTTGGTTGTCAAAGCTGTAATAGATCTTCACGGATGTCAGTGCAGAAGTACCCCTGTTCTTGATCGTTACCTGCGGTGTAATGTCAAGGTTATCGCAGTTGTATGATGCTTGCGGATTAATAATAGCATTGGTCTGAACATCAACCGGGAGCAATATATCTGTAATTTCAAGTTTCCCGATGTATGGTGCACGGTTCTGTTTCGTCGCAACTATATCGACTGTATCGGTGATAGTAAAAGGCGTAAACAACAGTGCAGCAACGCCATTGGCATCGGCTATTTTAGCATCAAGAAGAACATTGTTATGTGAAATGGCCACATAAGCGCCTGGTTCTGTCATAACATGTATAGAGTCGGTTCCTGTCATTACCGGAGAGTTATACCTGACAGCAAGCGGATCGGGTTTCCACATATAATTCATTACCGAAGGATCACCCATCAGGTGATATATTTCCCAATAATACTGTGTATTGCTCGAATTGCTTTGCTGAACGGCAAGATTCCCGGCATATATCATTTGCCCGTTAGTTACATACCAATCTGATTCAACTTCACCATGGTCGTGGAAATTCCGGTCATAAGCACCAAGGTTGGAAGCCTGGTAAACAGGATTTTCAACAATGGTCGAGCGGGAACCTACGCCCCAGTAATAATCTTCATCCCACAAAGAATTGTTGGAAGCACCAATGTATCCCACTGCACCTTTGTTTACAGCACGAAGCAATGCCTCGCCAAAGCAGGCAGTTGAATTAGAGAAAGTATTGGTAACACAGCAGTTTCCAACCATCAAACCATATTTATGGGCATTGCTCATAGAGGCCACCTGACTAACATTAAACTGAGGATTAGCCCAACCGTCAACACTTCCGTGTGCAGTATAGTTGGCATAACCAACGCCTTTGCCAATATCGGCACGTATTTGAGCAGGAGTAGCTGAATTATTGGTCACGGGCCACAAATAGGTCTTGGAATACAGGCCATGATGAGCCGCATTGAAATAATTACCGGTTCCGTAGTTGATCTGTCCGTTTGCATATACCTGCGAATAACCTCCGTCGGGCTGCGTGCCATCGTCAACACCGGCTATCATCACAACCGTATCCAGATAATTCGGGTCAGGCATCAGGTATTGCTCATACTCAAGGGTTTTATCGATCTGAGGCTGTAATTCAGCAAGGCTGGTGGCCGAAAATCTTCCGTAATACATGTCCGGAACATAATCGCTTGTACCGTCCATGGTGCAAAAATACAGGTCAGTGTTGGTGCTTGTATTGGCTCTGCCCGAATTGGTCGGTATCTGAGCCACATCACCTACAAAAAGAACAAACGTCGGAGCAGGGTTACCGGGTGTTCCTGAAGTATAAAGATTGGTCAGATAGGTTTTAATACTTGCTGCAGTGGGGCTTGTAGGGTAATATTCCACTACATTAAATCCTTTTCTTGTTTTCCAGCGAACAAAAGGTTGTAAAGGATCCTGGAACTGTGGGTAAGAAACAATAACATATTTGATGGGATAACGTGAAAGGAGGTCTTTATTGACCGGTGCTGTATAATTAAGAATCCGGCTGAAAGAAGCTTCAAAAAGTGGTGAGTAATAATTCTCTTTCATTCGCTCGGTCAATGCCAAATCGGCGTTATCAAAATCTACCTGAACAACAATATTATTGTATATTTTCAGCTTATTTTCAACAGGATTGTAACTAAATGGATTTATCACAATTTTCCCGGTGCGAACACCTCTTAATGTGCCTTCTTCATTAATAGTAACCATAGGTTCGCTGTTATATGCATTAACTGCATAAAATGCCCTGTCATACTGAAAATGCATGTCGGCAGGATTAGTGTTTTTGTAATAAGTTGGCTGAGACGGTATGATTGAATTCATTAAACCGCTAGCGTTCAGATCAATCATCTGTTCGTCATATGAAATCACTTTTATCCTGGCAACGGCACCTTGCGGAATCTCAATCAGTTGCGTACGGTTGGGTAATTCCGGTTTACCTGTATTGTAAATCTTTGAGAAACCGGGCAAGTCCATCAGCGTAAATGTACCTTCTGTGGTAAAAGCTTCGCTGAAACGGATCTCATTTATTTTATGAATAACTTTGAACCCGGTGGCACTTTTTTCAAGCAGGTTCAGGCCATCTTTTCCTGTACTGAGTTGAATGGTAACTGTATTCTGACCATAAGTTGCGAATAACACAACCGATAAAATAATGGTGAATAATTTTTTCATATTTATTTATCTTATTTGAAATACAAAATTATAAAAATATATATAGAAAATGCAATATATTTTGTTAAAAATTAATATTTTTTGAACATATAAATTTCTTTGCTATAGCAAGTTAAGTAAGAAACTAGAAACTAAAAATATCTGACGAGTTCAACACTTACTCCAGCTCCTTCATAAGAAGGGTTATGGCTATTCATGCCCTGACAGTTAGAAACATGCATCCATTTTCCATCAACGCTGAAGGCAAATTGGCGGTTGATCTGATACTTTGCCGAGCCACCGAATCTCCACATAAAATTATAAATATCACCTCCGTAAGGAAAATGTGAAGTATAAAACATTATTCCGCCACTAAAATCTCCCGATAATGAAAACTGCCCAAAGATAAATGGCTCTATACGGATGAGGAAAACTGGCCCTGCCCCGCCGGCTGCATTTTCATGTCTGATGTTAATGAAATTTGAATCCCACTGAAAGATATGGCCCCAGTCATAGGTCAGAGTTATTCCCCCATAAAGCGATAAACGGAAATGTTTAAAAAATTCGGCACCGGCATATAGATTATAATTGAAAGTATGTATTCTTCTGTCGTCCTTGGTGGGATAAAGATATTCAGGTCCGGTTTCGAGCTTCAGCCGGATTTTTTTCTCTTTTTTAACTGTCAGTGAATCTGTTTTTAACTGGGCGAAACTGTGAGGGCAAAGATAAATGATCACCATAATACTGAATAAATAAAGCAAAACCTTTTCAATTCTCATTTTGGTCATTTATCGCCTGAAAAAAATCATTTAAATAATTTCAAAACAACAAAGTTATCACATTTCGGCCAGAATTAAAAAATAGCAGAGACAACTCATTGTTGGTTATAATTTTATACCTTTGTTTTAATCAAATTATCAATATTATGAGAACAAAAGGACTTTTCTTAGCTGTTATCAGCATTGTACTGATCACTGTTTCCTGCTCACTTAAATGTAAAAAAGGCGAAGGACCTGTTATCAGTAAATCCAGAAATATAGAAGCATTCAGTAAACTGGTATGTGACATTCCCTGTCATATATATATTGCTCAGGGGAATGCTGTTTCATGTACTGTGAAAGCTTCTGCAAATCTGCAGGATCTGATTATTCTGGAGGCCAAAAGCGGGAACAAACTTAAAGTCACTTCAAAAAAATGTTTCAGCGATCTCGATACCATAAGAATTGATTTCACTGTTCCTGAATTAAGAGATCTGAAAATAAAAGGTTCGGGCAAGATATTCAGTAATGGTGTTTTCACAGGCGACAAAATGAAATTCGAGATTGACGGTTCAGGGAGTATAGATTTCAATGCCATGATGAACACACTTGAAACGGAAATCAACGGAGCCGGTGATGTGAATCTGAAAGGTTCAGTTCAAAAGCATATCATCACTATAAATGGTTCAGGAAATGTTTCTGCCACCGAACTGAATACATACGAATGTAAGGTTGATATTAGCGGCTCCGGAAGCTGTCATGTATTTGTAAACAATAAGCTGAAAGTGGATCTTAAGGGCAGCGGAGATGTTTTTTATAAAGGCTCACCCGAAATAAAGTCAGCTGTTGAAGGTTCCGGAAAAGTTCAGAAAGAATAATAAAACAGGATTTGAAGCGTTTCTATGTTCCTAACAAATACCCAAATTTAATTGTGAAGAGATCTCCTTTACTCATTTTTATCATTCTTTCATTCTTTTTCAGCACAACACAGGCACAGGTAGGAGGCCGTTCAGTGTATACTTTTCTGAACATCACCAGTTCGGCACGTTTATCAGGCATGGGTGGAAATTTTGCTGTGATCAAAGACAATGACCTTTCGCTGGCTTTAGTCAATCCTTCGCTCATTACTCCTGAGATGAGCAATAATCTGACTTTAAATTATATCAAGTATTTTTCTGACATCAATTATGGTTTTGCAGCCTATTCACGAACTTTTCCTAAAATAGGAAGCTTCACTGCCGGTATTCAATATCTCAATTACGGGAAATTCATACAGGCCGATGAAACGGGACAGACATACGGTACTTTTCATGCAGCAGATTATGCTTTACAAATAGGATGGGGCAGGTCACTCGATTCCTCGTTTTCGGTTGGAGCCAACCTGAAAATGATTTTTTCCGACCTCGACAGCTACACTTCTTTCGGCTTGTGTGTGGATGTTGCCGGTACATATTTCAACAGAAAGCGTCAAATGGGGGTATCACTGATCGCTCGGAATATTGGCAGACAGATCGTATATTATACTGCGGGCAATAATGAGCCTCTACCCTTCGAGCTTCAGCTTGCTTTCTCCACACGACCAAAACATTTACCTTTCAGGCTTTCCATCGTTCTCACCCATCTCGAACGCTACAATATGCGCTATACTGATCCTGCCCTGCCGACGACCGATCCATTGACAGGTGAAGCCATACAAACCAGCAAGATCGGCGAGATTGCAGATAACCTCATGCGTCACGTTGTGATTGGCGGTGAATTCATTCCTATAAAAGCGCTGAGCATCAGGCTGGGTTATAATTACCAGAGGCGCAAGGAGATGACTGTGGAAACAAGAAAGGGCCTGACCGGGTTTTCCTTTGGCATAGGCCTGAAAATAAGAAATTTCAGCATCAATTACGGGAGGGCAATGTACCACATTTCAGGGAGCCCGAATGTAATAACTCTCACCACAGATTTAGGGGGCTTTATGAAGAAAGTGAAGAAATAACTTCAGCTCTGGGCTTTCCTTACCAAAATTACAGCCAGTACAGCAAAAATTATATCGGGCAGCCATACTGCAATGACAGGTGATAAATCACCTGATGTGGCAAAAACGGTCGATATTTTCATGATCAGAATAAAACTAAAGCTGATCATCAGCCCGATGCCGAGGTGAATACCGATACCTCCGCGAAGTTTCCGGCTTGATGTCACTGCCCCGATCAATGTGAGAATGATGGTGGCAAAGGGATAAGCCATGCGTGTCTGCTCTTCAACCTGATAAAATTTAACAAGATCTGTACCTTTCAGCTTTTCTTTGCGGATAAACTGCCTAAGTTCGTTATAGTTCATTACTTCCACATCGGCAGCCATAGTATTGAAGTCTTCGGGTACCATATTGATCTTTGTTTTGAGCTGCCTGCCTGTCCGGATCGTTTCTCTTTTCCCGTTGATATGCCGGATAAAGTAATCGTCGAAAACCCAGTCAGAGGTCGCAGTGTCATATGAAAATCGCTGAGCATCCAGCTTAAAGACGAGTCCTTCCGATGTTGTTTTGATCAGGGAAAAACGGTAACCTGAATTCGAGTGAATGTCAAAGCTCTCAGCATAAGCATAAGTTCCGGGGCTTATCTGCATATGAATATTAAAGCCGATGTTAAATTTCGGAGAATTGACGTATTGTTTTTCGAAACCCATTCTGTTGACATTCACCCTGGGAATAATGAAATTTGCCAGTATCAGCGACATAAAAGCCAGCATGACGGCTGAAACCATATATGGCCGGAGCATTCTCCTGAAACTGATACCATTACTCATCATGGCAATGATCTCACTGTTGAACGCCATGCGGGAAGTAAAGAAAACAACAGCAATGAAAGCAAATAAAGGACTGAAAAGATTAACGAAATAAGGAACAAAATTCAGGTAATAAACAAAGATGATGTCGAATAAAGGTGCTTTATTGTCAATAAAATCATCAATTTTTTCAGAAATATCAAAAACGATGATGATCAGGAGTAATAACGAAATGGCAAGAAAAAAGGTACTGAGGTATTTTTTTATGATATACCAGTCAACGATTTTGAACAGATTTTCTTTTTCCTTCTTTCCCATAACCACGCAAAGATAAACATTATAGGATTAATGAAAATAAAAAGGCAAAACAATCAAATCAAAAGTAAAAAACCGGGCAGCCATTAAGCATTGCTATTCCAATAATATTGATAATCCTGCAAATCACCCTTCTTTTACTTTTGTTTTTTTTATTCCGGCATGATTAAATTAAAGTCTAGTCTTTAATACTTTAACCATCATATTCTTCCATTCTCCGAAGCTCCCTTCCGTAATTTTTTCCCTGGCCTCACCAACAAGCCACATATAAAAGGTCAGATTATGAATACTTGCAATCATCGGCCCCAACATTTCGCCGGAAACAAACAAATGGCGCAGATAGGCTTTATTATGAGTTTTATCAACAAATGAATGGCCATCTTCATCGATCAGGGAGAAATCATCCTTCCACTTTTCATTTCTTATATTGATAATCCCTTTAGAAGTAAACAACATGCCATTTCTTCCATTACGGGTAGGCATCACGCAATCGAACATATCCACACCGAGAGCAATACACTTCAGTATATTTACCGGTGTTCCGACACCCATCAGGTAACGGGGTCTGTTTTCAGGGAGTATGTTGCAGACCTGTTCCGTAATTTCGTACATCAGTTCTGCCGGCTCTCCTACTGAAAGCCCGCCAATAGCATTTCCTTCACATCCTTTGGAAGAAATATACTCTGCCGACCGTGTCCTCAGATCTTTGTAAATACTTCCCTGAACGATAGGGAAAAGACTTTGATCATACCCGTACAGATTTTCAGTGTTCCCGAACTGATGAATACACCTGTTGAGCCACTGATGGGTAATCTCCATGGAGTTTTTTGCATAATCATATTCACATGGATAAGGAGTACATTCGTCAAAAGCCATGATGATATCGGCACCTATCTGTCGCTGCACATCCATTACATTTTCAGGTGTGAACAAATGACGTGAGCCATCAATATGCGACTGAAAAACCACTCCTTCAGGAGTGAGTTTCCTGCTCTGACTGAGTGAATAAACCTGGTACCCGCCGCTATCGGTGAGTATTGGCTTGTTCCATCCATTGAAACGATGCAAGCCTCCGGCTTTTTGAATGATATCAGTCCCGGGTCTGAGATAAAGATGATAGGTATTTCCAAGTATAATCTGAGCCCGGATATCAGCTTCCAGGTCTTTGAAATGTATTCCTTTAACAGTGCCGACTGTGCCGACAGGCATAAAAACAGGTGTGTGTATATTACCGTGGCCGGTTTCCAGCAGAGCCGAACGTGCCTTCGTTGAAGTATCATTGGAAAGAATGCTGAACTTCATGTTCATATTTTTTTTCAAAGATAAATCCTTATTTGATAAGAAAGGATAATTTTGCAATTCATATAAGACAGTAAAATGTGGTACCACTCTTTCTTCACTAACAATCCGGCTGATATTCTTTTAATCGTTTTTATCGCGGTAGCAGTTCTGCAGTTGTTCTGGTACTGGTTTTTCTTTTCGAGGCTTGCATTTTACAGGAAGAAAAAAACCGCCAGTTCTAAAGAACCTGTGTCAGTTGTCATCTGTGCTAAAAACGAATATGAGAATCTGAGAAAGAATCTCCCTCTGATACTCGAACAGGATTATCCTGATTATGAAGTAGTGTTAGTCGACGATGCCTCGGAAGATGATACTGCTTATCTTCTCCGTGAGCTGGCAAAGACCCACAGTCACCTGAAAGTGGTGACGATCAGGGATAATGTAAATTTCTTTTCCGGCAAGAAATTCCCTCTGTCAATAGGAATAAAATCGGCTAAAAATGATATTCTCCTGCTGACTGACGCCGACTGTGTGCCTGAAAGCAATAAATGGATTGAGCAAATGCAGTCGGGTTACGGCAAAGATGTTGATATCGTTTTGGGTTATGGCAGGTACGAAAAAAAGAATAGTTTTCTTAACATATTGATTCGTTTCGACACCATTCACATTGTGATACAATATTTATCCTTTGCTCTTTCCGGTATACCTTATATGGGTGTTGGAAGAAACCTTTCTTACAGGAAAAAAATGTTTTACAGGATGAACGGCTTTCAGTCGCATTACATGTTAAAATCGGGTGATGATGACCTGTTTATCAACCAGGCTGCAAAATCCCGAAACGTGAATATAGAAATAAGCAGTGAAAGTCAGACTCTTTCCATTCCTAAACTAACCTTTAAAGAATGGTTCGCACAAAAGAAAAGGCATCTGAGCACTTCTTCCCATTACAAGTTCAAGCATAAGTTCCTGCTTGGTTTATATTATTTTACACAGCTGTCATTTTACATTCTCGCAGTACTGATGTTGGGTTTCGCAACAAATATCATTATCGTTTCAGGTTTAATTGTACTCAGGTTAGCTAGTCAGATATTCATTTTTAAAAAATGTTTGAACCGGTTGAATGAGAAATATTTATTACTAACTTTGCCTTTGATTGAAATGATATTATTGATACTGAATCCTTTCATGGCACTGGCGAATCTCGTCAATAAAGAAAATAAATGGAAATAAACAACAACCTTACTGCCAAAGCCCAGCGCGATTATAATCTTGTTCAGCTTGCCATGAACCAGGGGGACCAGAAAGCATTTGCCGAGCTGATGGGCAACTATAAGGATACGCTTTATTTCATGATGCTGAAAATGACCAACAATGAACTTGATGCCGACGATCTGACGATAGAGGCATTCGGCAAAGCGTTCAAGAACCTGCATCAGTACACACCCGATTATGCTTTCAGCACCTGGTTATTTAAAATTGCTTCAAATAACTGCATTGATTTTATCCGGAGAAAGAAAAAAAATACGATTTCGATTGATAACTCAAGGGATTATTTTGAAAACACCGAGTTTACCAACAGGATAGCTTCAGAAATGCCTGATCCTGAAGAACGGTTCATTAAAGAACAGAAAATCGTTCTGATGAGGGAGATCGTAAAATCGCTTAAACCTCATTACCGGGAGTTGGTCGAGTTGCGGTATTTCGAAGAGTTTTCGTATGAAGAAATTGCCGACAAGCTTGGTTTGCCATTGGGAACTGTTAAAGCTCAGTTGTTCCGTGCAAGAGAGTTCCTGTACCAGATATTGAAAAATTCGCAGGAGAAGATTTAATTTTTTGAAAACACAAGCTGGTAAATCGTTTTCGAGAGGAAAGGATATCCTTAAAACAGTTTTTCAGGTAATTAGAAAGGGTTTTGAATTTTCATCAATATCACCTTTCCTGAATATTATAACTTGCCCTTCTTATATTCTATAAAATCGATACCTTGAAAAATAAAAGAAAATTAATAATAATTTCTTGCTCCATTTCTCTTATCATTGGTTTTGTTTCATATATGTTCATTAATATTTATTCTCTTGAACATCACATGACGTTTAATAATTATCGAAAACATTTATGGTTTTTAAAGGACTCGGTTATTAAGGATATTGATACTTTAAATATGGAGGCACGTGGTAAAAATGACAATATTTATTTTTTTAATTACAAAAAATACAATTATGATTTTATTGTTTGGAAATTAAATAATCTTGGAAATTTAAATTTAGAAGAAATCACTTTTAATCAGGATTTTCAGCTAGGAAATATTCCGTTTAAAACTTACGAAGTGATAGACAAAAATGATTCATTACCCCTAATTACATATTTATTGGGAGCCGGATTTAATAATTCCCTTAAAATTCTTATTGACAGAATGCCACACCCAGTTAAATTACTTACATCAAATAATTACAAGGGGTTTTTTGGGGAAGTGAATAAAATTATATTAAGTGATAAGGTAAATGGCAAAGATAAATACATAATTAAACTTGAATATTTTCCAAAACCAATTATGAATTTATTTCTTGTTTTTAAAAAAAATGATTTTTATTATATCGTAATAATTAACTCTACTGAATATTTTAGCGAAAGTATTATCAATATTTTCAATTTTGACATATTATAAAGTTTTTATTTAAAAATGTATTTCCCTTTGGAATCTATGCTGAAAGAGGGTATTATATGATTTTTCAGGAACATGTCGTAACCCGTTTTCAGATTTTCCCAGAATGCGATCAGCCCCTGATCGTCCTTAAACTTATTCTTTAAAGCCTCAAATTTTGCCTGATCCATTTTACAGGGAAAAATGCAGACAGGAATATCATTCTGGCCGTTATTTTTTGCCTCAACCGCCAGAATATAAAGTTCTTTGATTTTATCGTCGGTAATCGGGATGCAACCTATGGTCACACAATTCCCGTGAATAAAAACAGATCCGCCGGGATGCTTTTTATCGGAAAGTATTTTATCCGAGGCATTAGGGTAACTTACTCCCAAAGAGAGATAATAATTGCTGTATGGGTTGAAGAAATTAATATGGTAGAATCCCTCCGGTGTTTGCCCGTCGCCTTCTTTCCTTTTGGGTCCTGAATCGCCTGAAGAAGAACATACAGGGTATGTTGTCAGCAGTAAATATCCCTGTCTGGTCTTATCCTTTGCCCAAACTTCCAGTAAGGCCTCCTTTTTAAAAATACAGATAACAATGTTTAATGAATTTAATGACAAACCTTTGGCTGATAACAGCTCTTCTAATCCTATTTCTTTTTCCCTGTATGCTGATTTTACGCGGCTATATTCTTTCTGAGCAGTTTTAAATTCCTGACAAAATGTTGTATCTGTCATAACTGAAAATATAATAACCAAAAATATATGTTGCAACACCCTTTTCATCCTTCTATATTTTAATCCTGTAACTGCTCTTACCCGCTACCCATCCGGTGGAAAATGCGATCTGGAGATTGTAACCACCTGTATCAGCATCCAGATTGAGTACCTCACCTGCAAAAAACAGACCACTGACCATTTTCGATTCCATAGTCACCGGATTTACTTCTTTGGTGTCAACACCGCCTGCGGTAATAACGGCTTCGTTGTATGAACGCAAGCCGGTCACTTCGAAAGGAAAATTTTTCAACAGTAAACGTATCCGTTTCCGTTCTTCTGCATTAAGCTGGTTGCCCAATTTATCAGGATGAATTTTTAGCTGTTCGCAGAATAGTGGTACGATTTTCTGTGGCAACAACAGTTTCGCCAGGGAGCTGAACTGCATTTTACCATGTTCAGCAAAATCCCGCAATAAGCGTAAGTCAAGTTTCTTATCATCCAGAGCGGGTTTAAAGTCAATGGAAAATATGACTTTTTTCAAAGAAAGGATGTCATCGTTGAACTGCCTGCTAAGAGTAAGAATGATAGGGCCGGTCAGACCGAAATGGGTGAAGAGCATTTCGCCGAAAGCCTCCCCTTTCTTTTTCCCGTCGACCCAAACATTCACCTGTACATTTTTCAGGCTGAGTCCCTGTAACTGCTGAGCCTGATTTCCTGCAGTTTCTACAGGTACAAGTGCCTGGCGGGGAGAAATAACGTGATGCCCGGCCTGCTGCGCCAGAAGATAGCCATCACCCGTTGAACCCGTGGCAGGGTATGATTTACCTCCCGTACAAACAATTACAGATCCGCAATGATATTCTTCACCATCAGATAAAATGACGCCCTTTATTTTCTGATCATGAATGATCAACTCTGCCGCTTTTTTCCCTGTGGTGATCTGCACACCTGATTTCTTCACCCACCTAATTAGTCCGTCAACAATATCGACAGCTTTTTCACTGGCCGGAAAAACACGACCGCCTCTTTCAGTGATGGTCTCAACCCCGTTCTCTTTAAAAAAACGGATGAGATCTTCTGAAAAAAATTCAGAAAAGGAATATCTCAGGAATCTGCTGTCAGGTCCCGTATGCTTGAGAAATTCTGATATAGCGACAATATTGGTCAGATTGCATCGGCCTTTGCCGGTGATCATCAGTTTGCGGCAAGGCCGCTCCATTTTCTCCAGAAGAAGTGTGCGGGCACCCTGCCGGGTACTCATTCCCGCTGCCATCATCCCAGCAGGTCCACCGCCAATGACGATCACATCAAAATAATTTGCTGTTGTTTTTTGCATAGGGTAAAAATAGATATAATTATTCAGCAGGGACCTGAAGGAAAGAGATTTTTTTTATATATGGCTGATTCATAATGATGATGATCCGGTTATAAAAATAAAAAAAGCCTCAGTCAATGGTATGCCTGAGGCTGTATTCCCCGTTGAATTTACTTTCCGGGACTGTCCTGTTTTGATTTGGTATAGGTTATCTTCATTGTAAAATAAGTCATCTTCTGCTGCACAACAACCTTATCTTCACTATTCTCAAGAATGGAATATTTACTGTTGATTTCCATTTTTTTGTAACTATCCTGATAAATATACGGGCCATAGGGAGAGCATTCCAGCGTGAAATAATTGTCCCTTCCGTTTTCACCATCGTAAAAGCTTCCGGCAGGCTCACCGGGGTTTCTCCAGATCTCATAATTCAGATCCCAAGCGTAGAAAGAAATCTGCTGACCGTTCTGAATATGACCTTCATAATGCAGAGTATATGTACCTTCCGAAGCCGGATAGAATCTTCCCCATTCAAAGACTCTGGGGATAGCTCCCGTTCCTATATCAAGGTATTCGGGTTCCGAATAATTCCAGGTTGCAGCAAGAAATGCCCTGCCATCTCTTCCCGGATTACCGTAATAATTGACTTCGCACGAACTCAACAGAAGCATCATCACCGGAATGCTGATGATCAGGCTTTTCTTCATTTTTGAAAGTGTAATTATTGTTTTCATGGCTGTAAGTTTATCAGAGTAAACCAAATAGCATGCCAGATAAACATGAATTTACGCTGATATCTCAATATCAATGCGTTGGATTATTCCGGAACTTTAACGAGTCATTGAAATGATCGATAGTATCGATAATTACTGAAAGCGAATTATCATCCGTTTTTATGAGTCCGAACAGGGTAATCAGTTTTTTGCGGATGACTTCAGTGACATTATTTTTATCTTTTCGGATAAATTCTTCAATATCGCCCTCGACCACAGCAATAGAGCCATCTCTGAATCGTTTCCTGTTCATATTTCTCAGGCTTTTTACTAGGCTGTTAGGGGTATTGATCAATGCCGATTTGCCTGTTCTGACCCTTGCATTCCTTAAGATCCTGATACAACCGTCGACACAGTTCCCTGAGAACACTTTCCATTCTTTTTTTATTTGCCTCGCAGCAATTTTAATTAGCTTCCTGTCGGTTTCGGGTGTGGTTTTTATTCTGATGACGAGGGCAGCGTTCTGATGTTCAGTTTTAATCACTTTTCGGTCGAAGTTTCTGATATAATTGTAGTTACCAACTGTGTAGTGACCGCCACCGTCTTTCTTTCTGAAATGCGAGAAATAATATAAACTGTCCGTACATGAACCTATTGCAATACTCGTATGACCTGCACCTGTTGATGTCTGATTACTTTTCCATATGAAAAGGAAAATATCGTTGAAGGCAGATTTTTCCGCACCGGCATACAATGAACGAGGGTTTGCTGTATAAAACAGTATAACAGCAACAAAGATGATTTTACCTTTGCTCATACACCGGGTTATACCTTTTGCAGCTATTATTTTTACCATTTACTTTCTTCTATTCCCAATTCTCTTGATAAGCATCTGGCGAGAACAAACAGGTAATCGGAAAGCCTGTTCACATACTGAATAATTTCAGGTTCAATATTTTCGTCAGCGGATAACCTGACGATGAGCCTTTCCGCTCTTCTGCATACTGTTCGTGCAATATGACAAAACGAAACCAGCGGAAGGCCTCCGGGAAGTATAAATGACTTCAGTTCAGGAAGGTCAGCATTCATCAGATCTATCTCTTTCTCAAGGAAGTCAATATCGGCAGAAGAAATAAACGGGATATCCTTATCCGATTTTTTTTCAAGGGATATCATAGATTCAATAATAAAAATATCCTTCTGTACTTTCAATAAAGTGTCTTTCCTGATCTTTCCAATATCATGATCTTTTATCAGTCCGATAAAAGCATTAAGTTCATCCAGTGTTCCGTATGCTTCAATGCGTGGATGGTATTTGGGGACAATTGTTCCACCTGCCAGCGAAGTTTTACCTCCATCGCCCTTTTTGGTATATATCTTCTGCTTCTTCATCCTCTTTATGACAATGAAACTTTTTTATAAGTTGTTTGTCTTTCGTTAATTGTATCCGAATCTACATTCCCGTCGATGAGCCGGACTATGCGCCTGGCATAATGAGCAATGTCTTCCTCGTGAGTCACAATAATGATGGTATTTCCGGCTTTATATATCTGATCGAAGACGCCCATAATTTCGATGGACGTTTTTGAATCGAGATTTCCTGTTGGCTCGTCAGCAAGTATGATGGAAGGCTTGTTCACAAGCGCACGTGCAATGGCCACCCTTTGTTTCTGACCTCCCGATAGCTCATTTGGTTTATGTTTCATCCGGTCGGTCAATCCCACCTGTTCGATGGCTTCAAGAGCCATCCGGGTTCTTTTTTGCTTACCAACTCCCCCGTAAATCAAAGGGAGTATGACGTTATCCAAAGCATTCAGACGCGGAAGCAAATTAAAAGTCTGGAAAACAAATCCTATTTCTTTATTTCTGATGTCTGCCAGTGTATTGTCATCCAGCTTGCTTACATCCCTGTCCTTAAGATAATATTCACCACTGGTAGGTGTGTCAAGGCAACCCAAAATATTCATCAGGGTTGATTTTCCTGATCCCGAAGCTCCCATCAGGGCAACATATTCGTTTTTAAAAATATCCAGATTTACCGACTGTAAAGCCCTGACAATCTCATTGCCCACTTTGTAGTGTTTGGTAAGCCCGATAAGCCTGATCAATTCCTCATTCATACATCAATAAAGTAAAAAACAAAATTACTATTTTATCAGTAACGGATAATAAAATTCTGCCTGCTAAGCTCCTTTTTAAACAAAACTATTCCTACCTGGTACAGGTCAATTGCAGCTGTGACCGATTCATGGTTCCGGATAAAATCCCATGCCTGTTCCATCCCATAAGACCAGTGTATGTCATCAAAAACAAAAACGGATTCGTTGGTATGCCGGGTCAGGAAATACTCAAAATATTTTATTGTTGCTTCTTTTGTATGGTTACCATCAATAAAAACAAAAGTGAATCTTTCAAGATCCTTTAAATCATTTAGCAAGAAATCGTCAAAAGTGCTGTTAACCACCCTGATATTCTCAAACCCGAGTCTCTTGAAATTATCACGGGCTATGTATGCAATTTCACTGCATCCCTCAGTAGTGATGATATTTCCTATATCCTGGCCTAAATAAAGGTAGCTTGCACTTATTCCCAGTGAAGTTCCCAGTTCAATAATGCATTCCGGCTGAAAATATTTCACAAGCCGATACAGAAGCCTGCCATATTTAGGTGTCTTGGATGATTTGCAGGCAACCTTGCTGAGCTTCACCCTGTACCTTCCCTGCTTTGTTCCGAAATCACTGAAATTTATCCATGTCCTTGATTTCAGCATTTCTTTCCTGAGCCGGTCAACAAAGGCAAAAACATCCGGCTTTTTATCGTCATTCAACACTGATCTCAGCAGATCAAAAACAAAAGGAGAATGAACTTTAAAAATAGATTTAGAAACAAACAGATATTTCAGATACGATATCAGCAAAAAGAATCAGGTTAATTAATAAATAAATTATAATTCAGGCTTCCGTTACAAAATTAAGTCAATTCAATGACACTGATAAGAAACTTACAGGGGTATTTTCATGGAATCTTTCTTTAACGCTGATGCCAGGGGTGATCATAAACAGTGATGTTTTAAATGATTTCGTTTTCATTTTTTTTTAAGATCTTCTATCATTATCTTCAGTGAATCGTAAGTGTTATTCAGTACTTCTCCAAGTTCAGTGGGCTTAAACCACCGCACAAGAGAAATATTTTCATTAGTTTGTGGAATGGGCTGCGACCGGTCTGTTGTCATCATCTTATACCAGTACGTTTTTTTTAATATTTCCTTTTCATCCTGATAATAAGTATGATATATGGGAGAAAGTTGTCCGGTGATAGTCAGCATTTTTATACCTGTCTCTTCTTCAACTTCACGAATAGCAGTATTTTTTGTCTTTTCTTTTTTTTCAACTTTACCTTTAGGCAAATCCCATCTACCACACCTGTATATGAACAGTACATCTCCTTCAGGATTTTCCACAACACCACCGGCAGCTTTTAACAGAAGAAAATGTGATGTAAATAAGCGGAAAATTTTATTAACATGCTTACCACAGTTTATAAACATTTCTTTCATTTCCGGCGATGACAGAAACTCCCTGTGCTGAGCAATCATAAGCTCTTCAGAAACAAAATCGGTGATCAGGCAGTTATCAGGTATGGTGAACAGTTTATGCTGTTCGCAAAAGGAAACTGCTTTATTATTACTAAAAACTTTATACATTTGTATTATGAAAATGAATGAACAATCCGCCTTAAAAACTGCTGAATTTCTATTGCAAATTAAAGCAATAAAATTAAATGTAACAAATCCGTTCACATGGGCATCGGGTATAAAATCCCCTATCTATTGCGACAACCGCAGAACCTTGTCTTTCCCGAAGGTCAGAACCTATATCAGGCAGGAATTTGTGCGTATAATCAATGAAGAGTTTATGCCTGTTGATGTTATTGCTGGTGTTGCTACAGGAGGTATTGCAATAGGTGCACTTGTTGCACAGGAACTGGGGTTACCTTTTGCATACGTGCGTTCATCAGAAAAGAAACACGGTCTGACCAATGTGATAGAAGGAGTTATAGAACCCGGCCAATCAGTTCTTGTAGTTGAGGATCTGGTTTCGACAGGTCAGAGCAGCCTTGGTGTGGTGAGTTCGTTGAGGGATGCCGGAGCCAATGTAAAAGGGATGGTGGCAATATTTACCTATGAATTACAAAAAGCGGTGAAAAGTTTTGAAAAAGAACAGCTTGCATTACACACGCTGACCAACTATACCACTCTGATTAAACAAGCTGTTGCCAGTGAATATGTTACTGAAGATGATCTCGACACCTTAGCATCCTGGAGAATTGCTCCGGAAAAATGGGGTATTTGACAAAAAGATAAATTTATATTATATTTACAAAAAATTTTAAACCTTAAAACATAATAGATATGAAACTAGAAAGTCAAAAAATCGCCATCAATGCCCCGGATGAAAAGGTATTCGCTTACATCTGCGACCTGAGAAACTTTGTAGCACTTTTACCCGATACAGCTATCGATAAAAAAGCTACTGAAGAAACCTGTTCTTTTATCATGAAAAGAACAATGACCAAGCTTTCATTTTTCATCAATGAGAAAAACCCCAATACTGAAGTTATTCTGGTTTCTGATGAAACAAGCGGCTTCAAGGCACAGATTAATTTTCATGTCAGACCCGGCAGTGAATTTTTCATGGACCTCGATGTTGACCTGAACCCCATGTTTGCCATGATGGCTAAAGGCCCATTACAGGTTTTTATCGACCTGATCGCAACTAACCTGAAAGCTGCTATTGAATAGCCTTTCATTCATCCATACAAACCTTCAGAGTTTTTCATTCTGAAGGTTTTTTTTTATAAGATAAAACAGATATCCTTCATTTCGAACGATTTCAATTCACCTTCATCTGTCAGAATCTGAAGCTTTCCAAATGAATCAACGTCAGCAATAGCCCCATTGAATCTATTCCCTTTACTTAAATATTGATGAAAACTCTTATAAAATAAAAGATTCTCCAGGTAATCGGAATTTATCCTGTCATATAATTTCTCTTTCAGCTGCCTGTAGCGCAAACCTATATAATATAAAACAGATTCGAGGGAGGAACTGACAGAAATATCAGTATGAATGAGGTTTTTAACAGAAACGGGATTTGGTGCATCACTGTAAAATCGTTCCTGATTTAGGTTCAGTCCTATTCCTGCAATAACATGTTCAATACTATTACCCTTGATATCACATTCAATAAGAGTGCCTGCAATTTTCTTCAAACCCACATATACATCATTAGGCCATTTTATATTGATGCCATGAAGATTACCGAAAGAATTTAAAAAATCGATAAGTCCGAGTGAGACAATTTTAGTGATCATAAACTGATCGCGTGCTGCCAGAAAGTCCGGGCGAAGAATAACAGAAATTGTCAGGTTCTTTCCTGCTTCGCTTTCCCAAAAATTATTCCCCAGACCTCTTCCTTTTATTTGTTCTGAAGCCCACACCACAGTTCCTTCCTCTACTTTTTCGTGCAGAAGCAATTCTTGAGCGAAAAGGTTAGTGGAAAGTGTTGATTTCAGCTCAATTATTTTATAATCCATTGTTTTTCAAACAACAAATGTATCATTAAAATGATTAACTTTGCAAAAATATGCATTCATGGCCAAGAGAGCACCAAAAAAGATTATTAAACCGGAACTTACTGAACTGATTATTGATGCCTTGAAAGACAAAAAGGGAAGAGATATAACCATCATCGATTTTAAGAAAGCCCCCAATACTATTTGTGATTATTTTATTATAGCTCATGGAACATCAGGAACTCAAATTGAAACCCTGACCTCTGCAGTTGAAAGAAAGGTTAAAACTGAACTCGGTTATTTTCCGAAACATGTGGAAGGATTACAAAATGCGGAATGGGTTTTGCTAGACTACTTCGACGTGATCGTACACATATTTAATGAAACCACGCGTGAATTCTATCGTTTGGAAGATTTGTGGGCCGATGGCGACATAACTAAGCTTGAAAACGAAAATTAATATCGGACAGAATGGCAGAAAATGATAATGACACCAGCAGAAACCTGTTAGGGAAAGGCAATACATCCGGCAAGCCCCGGTTCAAATTCAACTTTTACTGGATATACGGCATTTTAGCTGTAGCTTTTATTGCCATACAGTTTTTAAATTTTGACGGCACATCGCGTGAAATTAATGGCAACCAGCTAAGGCAGATGCTTAACAAAAGAGATGTCGAGAATATTAAAGTCATCAACAATGAATATGCAGAAGTATACATAAAAAAAGACCGTATCAAAGAAGATACAGCATATAAAAGCCTGTTAAAAAAAGGTATTGGAAGCTCATTCAAAGAAGCTTTTTACACTTATAAATTTCTTACTGTTGATGCTTTTAGAGAAGATCTGAAAAATGCCAGGCAGGAATTGTATGAAAAAGATACTATTGGTCAGAAGAAAGAAAATTTCGAAAAAATAAAAGCCCAGGATGAAAATTTATTCCCTGTTACCAGTGAAACCAAGAAAAACTGGGGAGGTGAAATATTAGGCTGGCTATTGCCCGTGATCATCATGGTGGTTTTCTTTTTCATCATTATGAGGGTGATGGGACGCGGTGCAGGAGGTGGCGGACAAATATTCAATATCGGCAAGTCGAAAGCACAGCTTTTCGACAGGGATGCCTCAGTTACAATTACGTTCAAAGATGTTGCGGGACTTGAGGAAGCGAAAACCGAAATTATCGAAATTGTGGAGTTTCTGAAGAACCCATCCAGATATACTGAACTTGGTGGCAAAATACCTAAAGGAGTTCTTCTTGTCGGCCCTCCGGGTACAGGAAAAACGTTGCTTGCTAAAGCAGTTGCCGGTGAGGCCAAGGTTCCTTTCTTTTCTATCTCGGGTTCCGAGTTCGTTGAAATGTTTGTTGGCGTGGGTGCTTCACGTGTAAGAGATTTATTTAAACAAGCCAAAGAAAAAGCTCCCTGCATTATTTTTATTGATGAAATTGATGCAATTGGTCGCGCCAGAGGAAAACAGGTGTTTTCAGGTGCCAACGACGAGAGAGAAAGCACTCTTAATCAGCTACTTACTGAAATGGACGGATTTGCCAATAACCAGGGAGTGATCCTACTGGCCGCTACTAACCGGGCAGATATACTCGACCGTGCTCTGTTGCGTGCCGGTCGTTTTGACAGACAGATCAATGTTGAGCTGCCTGAATTAAATGAACGGGAAGCTATCTTCAGAGTTCATATCAGGCCTTTAAAACTAGACCCGGCTATTGATGTTGTTTTTCTTGCCAAACAAACACCCGGATTTTCCGGAGCTGACATTGCCAACGTTTGTAATGAATCTGCACTGATCGCTGCAAGAAAAAATAAAAAGTTCATCGACAAACAAGATTTTATAGACGCCATTGACCGTATTGTCGGCGGCCTCGAAAAAAGGAGCAAGATCATTTCAGTTCACGAGAAGAAAGTTATTGCATATCATGAATCAGGTCATGCAGCTGTCAGCTGGCTGCTGGAGCACGCTCATCCACTGGTTAAAGTCACCATAGTCCCGCGCGGGAAAGCCCTTGGTGCTGCATGGTATCTTCCGGAAGAAAGACAAATAACAACTTTCGAACAAATGTTCGATGAAATGATAGCAACTCTTGGTGGCAGAGCAGCCGAAGAAGTCATTTTTGGAAAAGTGTCGACAGGTGCATTAAACGATCTGGAAAGAATTACAAAGACAGCGTATGCCATGGTTGTGTATTTCGGGTTAAATAAAGAAATTGGCAATATCAGCTACTATGATTCAACAGGACAACAGGAATATTCCTTTACACGTCCGTACAGTGAAAAAACAGCCGAAATAATTGATACAGAAGTTCATAAACTTGTTGAATCAGCATATTTGCGCGCTGTTACCCTCATCAGGGAAAATAAAGAAAAGCTGGATCAACTGGCATCAGTCCTGCTCGATAAGGAAGTCATTTTCAGAGAAGATCTGGAAAAAGTTTTCGGTAAACGTCCGTTTGAAAGCGACAGGGAAAAAGAACTGGATGAAATTGCAGGAGATATCACCCAGACAGTCCATGACACACATAACGAAACCATTAAACTGGAAAAAGCCAGGGAAGACGGTGAAATCCCTCCTGAAAACGATACGAACAACGATCCGGGAAACGAAATAAACTAATCAGAGATGGAAGAAAGCACATCGAAGGAAAAGATCTTAAAAAAAATAAGACACGCTCTTATCAATCAGACCGACAATCCTTTCCTTAACCTTGATCTCGATTCTGATATATATTCAGAAAACAAAGAAAGTTTAGATGTGATGTTTGCAGATGCATTTGATAAAGCAGCCGGAAAATTCATTTATTGTGAGAATGAGCAGGAATTCAGCCAGAATATTCTGATGTTATTTGCCAATAATAAATGGAGCGAACTTTATTGCCTTGAAGAAAGTGTCATAAGTATTCTCCGGGAATCAACATTAAAAATTGTTTCCTCACCTGAGCAATTCCTTCAGCTGAAAGTAGCCGCCACCCGATGTGAATATCTTATTGCCAGACTTGGCAGTATCATGGTTTCTTCAGCCTTTAGTTCAGGACGAAGACTGAATGTTTTTCCCGAAGTTCACATTGTAGTGGCTTATACCTCGCAGCTTGTTTATGATGTAAAAGCTGCCATAAGAAAAATGAAAATAAAATACGGACAAAAACTTCCTTCCATGATATCCTTAATAACAGGGCCCAGCAGAACTTCTGATATTGAGAAAACACTGGTCATGGGTGCACACGGGCCTAAGGAATTATACCTTTTTCTTATCGAAGATGGTGAACCTTTAGAATAAGCTCCTTATCAATCATTCAATTACTTTGATAATTTTTTTATCTTTGCCGTGAATTTGCCTCAGGTATGGATGAAAAATGGGTTAAAATATTCAGTACAACAAATCTCTATGATGCTGAGATGAAAAAAGGGTTATTAACTGAAAATGGCATAGAAGCAGTGGTTCTGAACAAACAGGATTCGTCCTATCTCATAGGTGAGGCGGAATTACTGGTCAGAATTGACGATATTATAAAAGCAAAATACATCATCGATGAAGCCGCAGATAAATAATTTGATCATAAGGACTCTCACGGGAATTGTTTTTCTTGTGGCCATTGTTTGCTCAGCCTTATGGAATCAGTTGTTTTTCACTGCTTTATTTCTTGGGTTCAATATCCTTGGCATGCTTGAATATTACAGGCTAATAAAAGGCTTTAAAGTGAGTCCTCAGGTAGCTTTGGGACTTACAAGCGGCATCTCCCTTTTCCTGACCTTCTCTCTCTTTGCAATGAACCTGATCAGTTATAAATGGCTTTTTATCAATTTGCCGCTTTTGCTGAGCGTATTTATTGCAGAATTGTATGGCAAGAAGGAAAACCCTTTTCAGAATGCTGCTTTTACCATATCAGGGGTAATCTATATTGCTTTGCCCTTAGCACTTTTATCCTTCTTTTTTGATCCTTTTTTCAGAAAAGAATTTCATCCGGAAATGGTTTTAAGTTTTTTCTTTATTTCCTGGATGAATGATATAGGGGCTTATCTTATCGGATCGGCTTTCGGAAAGCACCGGCTCTTTGAAAGGATCTCGCCGAAAAAATCATGGGAAGGGAGTTTTGGAGGAATGGTTTTCAGCCTGGTTACAGCTTTTGTCTGTGCTCATTTCTTTACCCTGATTCCCTGTTGGCAATGGATCATCATTGGCCTCATCATTGTTGTGACAGGCACTTATGGTGACCTCGTCGAATCGATGTTTAAACGCAGCCTGAATATTAAAGATTCAGGGAATATCATGCCCGGTCACGGTGGCATCCTCGACAGATTTGATGCTGTATTTTTTGCAGCTCCTTTTGTGCTTCTTTTCATCATTTTAATGAATATATAAACATGACCATTCACAAAGAAGGATATAAAATTATTTTCATATTTTTTTCACTTTTATTTGGAATTGCCACGGTAATAAATGTATTTGCACCGGACCAGACCGTAGTGCATTATATTATTTATTTTGTTTTCACACTTTTCTGGTTCTTTATTATCCGTTTTTTCCGTGTCCCTTCAAGAAACTATATACTAGACGAAAAAACGGTACTTAGCCCGGCTGACGGAAGAATTGTTGCCATTGAAGAAATAGAGAACAGTGAGTATTTTGGTGACAGGCGAAAGCAGGTTTCTGTTTTTATGTCGATCAACAATGTCCATTTCAATATCTATCCTGTTAGCGGTATTATCAGGTTCTTTAAATATTATCCGGGAAAGTTTCTGATAGCATATAACCCCAAGTCTTCGCTCGAGAACGAAAGAACCACCCTCGTTTTAGAAAGAAATGATCACCGGATGATACTGCTCCGTCAGATAGCCGGTGCTGTTGCCCGGCGGATTGTTTCTTATGTGGCTGTTGGTAATGAAGCTCAGCAGTGCCAACAGTTCGGATTTATTAAATTCGGTTCCAGGGTAGACGTCATTCTGCCTCTTGATGCTGAAATAAAAGTTGAAATCAATCAGAAAGTAAAAGCAGGATTAACAGTAATCGCCGTTTTTTAGTTTACCAGCTTCCGCCAGCACCACCTCCCCCAAAACTTCCGCCGCCGAAGCCGCCGAACCCGCCGCCCCCTCCTCCAAAGCTGCCGCTTCCAGAAGAAAAGTTGCCCCAACCGCCCCCGCTGCTGTTTCCCATATTCGACAGCAAAAACAGGGATGTCCAGAAAGGAATATTTTTGCCGACGGAGTATGAACGCGCCCTTGAGATCCTTATTAAAAGCATGATGATACCTATAATGATAAAAGGTATGAGCATTATAAACGGGCTTTTCTGGGTCTTTTTCATATATGCGGTCGCCGTAAACTCATGCCTGGAAAGAGCAATTATTTTATCAACGGCAGCATTCAACCCTGCGTAATAATTACCGTTTTTAAAATTCGGGATCATTTCCGCATCAACAATACGCTTAGCTGTGGCATCCGGGATGACACCTTCCAACCCATAACCCACTGCTATGTATGCTTCGCCTCTTTCCTGACCAGTCTTTGGTTTAATCACAATTACTATTCCGTTATCTTTTCCTTTCTGGCCAACACCCCATTTCTCTCCCAGTTTATAGGCAAAATCAGATTTGTCAGTACCGCCAAAGTCGTTTACCAGGACTATAGCTATCTGTGTTGAAGAAGAATCGTTGAATTGCACTAACCTGCTCTCAAGTGACTGAATCTCATTTTCCTGAAGTGTTTTGGTAAAATCGTTTACCAGTTTAGGAGGGTTTGGTCTTTCAGGAATATCCTGTGCAGAAAGCTTATTTGAAAAAATGCATAACAGTATGCATATGCCTGTAAAATTTAATATTTTCCTGAACATTGCTTTTTGGTATTAATTATCTCCAAATGAAATATCGTCAGGTAGTTCATTGATGTCATCCACCTGGTAGGGAAAGTATTTCTTAAGCTGTTCCCCTGTCCGGGTGATGGCTTCCGATAAACCTTCCGTAAATTTTCCATCACTGAAGTGATCGAACATAATATTTTTTATCTCGTTCCAGAATCCCGGTGGGACAACTTTATTAATGCCTGCATCACCAATGATAGCAAACTTACGTGATTTAACGGCTAAATAAATCAGAACCCCGTTACGCAAGGCTGTTTTCTGCATCCCCAGCATGTCGAAGATATAGGTAGCCCTGTCCAATACATCACCGGAACAATTGCTCTCAATATGCACGCGGATTTCTCCTGAAGTATCCAACTCGGCATTTTCAATGGAAAGCCTGATCAGGTCTTTCTGGTCTTCTGTAAACAGATCCTTAGCTTTCACATTATCGGGATTTACATTCGTTATTGAATCCATCAGAACTGAACTTTAGGAGCATTTTCAGCACCAGCCGATGCTTTGAAAGATTCTTTCACAGGGAATTCACCGGCACTGCCCATGATATTCAGTGCCATTTTTCTGAATATACCACGAATCTGAATATTGTATCCTTTTACAGATTCATTATACTTCTGTCTGGCAACGTTTATGCGGTTTTCAGTACCTTCAAGCTGGGCCTGAAGCTCTGCAAAATTCTGGGTTGATTTCACTTCCGGATATTTTTCAAAGACGACATTGATGGCTGTATTTATTTTCTGTGCAAAGCCTTCCACTTCAGCGGGTGTTTTAGCATTGCCTATGCCTGCTCTTGCCTGCGTAACACCGATAAGAATTGATTTCTCATTTTCAGCTGCACCTTTTACGGTAGCTACCAGGTTAGGTACGAGATCGGCCCGGCGCTGGTAGGTTGCCAGTACATCTCCCCATTGATTATTTACTTCTTCCTGAAGTGTTATGGATTTATTATAGACACCGTTGGCCCACATAAAAAACCCCCCGATAGTTATCGCGATTACAGCAATAACAATGATGATAATTGCAGTTCCTCTTTTCATGATAATTGAATTAAATGGTTTACTAAATTACTAATTAATAAATTGATTTGTCAAAAGTTGTTTTTAAATATTTTATTGTTTAGAATACAAAAGTCAGAATAAAGAATTCACAATGAATCATTCGTATCATTCATTTACTATTAATATTCTTATCTGTTTTTATATATTAACCTATTATTTCTATCGAACGTTTTATAAATGAAGTCAACTGCTCACCTTTAAGGAGATTTTGTGATAATAAAGCAATGTCAGTCAGCTGCCTGATCAGATTTTTCTTTTTATCTTCATCAGTTTCGCTCAGAATTGCCATAGTGAGGGTATGGTTAGTATTGACAATAAGATTGTAATGTTCCGGCAGATTCCCGAAATAATTCATACCACCGCCAACAGCTGCCATTTCTTTCATCCTCCTCATAAACTCGGGCTGTGTGATCATAAACGGCATTTCGGTTTCACTCATGTTCTCCATAACTACGATAAACTTTTCTTTTTCAATATTATCTTCTATGGTAGTTTTCAGTGTTTTTTGTTCCTCTTCCGACAGCTTGGAAGGCAGTTTTTCATCTTTGCTAATCAGTTTATCCACAACATCAGCATCCACTCTTTTAAAACTAAACTTCTCGTTTTTCTGTTCCAGAGAGTTCATAAAGTGATTATCGATCACTCCATCCATGATCAGGATGTCGTAACCGCGTTCCTTAGCCGTCTGGATATAACTGTGCTGTTCGTCCAGGTTATTGGCGTACAGACAAACAACATTATTATCTTTATCTGTCTGAAGGGCTTTAATATGATCTTTGTATTCTTCGATGGTAAAATATTTTCCGTCGATGTTTTTCAGTTGGGCAAACTTCACTGCTCGCTCGTAAAATTTCTCATCGCTAAGCATACCATATTGTATAAACACTTTCACATCATCCCATTTCTTGATAAATTCATCTCTTTCATTCTTATAAATGTCTTCGAGTTTGTCAGCCACTTTTTTCGAGATGTGCTGTGATATCTTCTTTACGTTGGAGTCGCTCTGCAGATAACTTCGCGATACATTTAAAGGGATATCGGGCGAATCCAGGACGCCATGAAGAAGTGTCAGAAATTCGGGTACAATTCCTTCCACGGAATCGGTAATAAATACCTGGTTCGAATACAGCTTAATTTTATCGCGCTGAACTTCAAAATGCTGTTTTACCTTCGGAAAGTATAGTATTCCAGTAAGATTAAAAGGGTAATCAACATTCAGGTGGATATTGAATAATGGTTCTTCAAAATTATATGGGTACAGCTCCCTGTAAAAATTTTTATAATCTTCATCTTTTAATTCTGAAGGAGCTATTTTCCAAGCAGGACGGGTGTTGTTGATGATACGGGGAACTTCCTTTTCCTCATACTTGTCATTCCCGTCCTTATCTTTTTCGCCTTCTATTTTTATTGATTCTTTTTTTGTGCCGAATTGAATGGGAACGGGCAGAAACTTACAATATTTTTCAAGGATATTCAAAACACGGCTTTCTTCCAGAAACTCAGCAGAATCGTCAGCAATGAAAAGGACAACCTCTGTACCCCGGTCGGCTTTATCGATTTCATCGAGTGAATAATCAGGACTACCGTCACAGACCCACTTAACAGCTTTACTCCCGGGTCCTTTTTTATGGGTTTTTGTCCTCAGCTCAACTTTTTTCGATACCATGAACGCGGAATAAAACCCCAGCCCGAAATGTCCGATGAGTTCGCCTGCTTCGGCATCTGTTTTTCCTTTATATTTTTTTAAAAACTCTTCCGCACTCGAAAAAGCGATCTGGTTGATGTATTTGTCCACTTCCTCGGCTGACATTCCGATACCCTTATCCGATACCGTGAGAGTCTTCTTCTTTTTATCCAAAATGACCTGAATTGTAACATCACCCATTTCTCCTTTAAACTCGCCCAGTGATGCCAGGGTTTTGAGTTTCTGCGTGGCATCCACAGCATTGGATATCAGCTCTCTTAAGAAGATATCATGTTCCGAGTATAAGAACTTTTTAATAATAGGGAAAATGTTCTCCGTCTGTACATTTATTTTTCCGGTTTGCATCGTTTTAAATTTTTTATTTGACAATAATATGTAAGCGGGCATAGCAAAGCCTGTACCACTGACATTAACCTGACAAAATGGCCATTTCAATTCCGGTAAAACAAATCAGAAATTATTTGCAGGAAGGCTGAAAAAGAACTTGCTGCCATATCCGGGTTTGCTTTCAGCCCATATTTTACCTTTGTGCATGATTATAAATTCCTTGGAGATGGCTAGCCCCAGTCCCGTGCCTGTTTTGGCAGAGCCGGGCACTCTGAAAAACTTTTCAAATATTTTATTCAGATACTTTTCATTTATACCATTACCGAAATCCTGAACTGAAAATCTGACATTTTCATTATCATTAGCCGCTTCTATTTTGATCTCACTGTTTTCTCCGGAATACTGAACAGCGTTGCTGATGAAATTAATGAGCACCCAGGTAATTTTTTCAAGATCAGCAAAAACAGGTTTAAGGTCTGTTTCACATTTGATATTCATGGTGATTTTCTTCTCTTCTGCCTGTGGTCTTATAGCTTCGATTGCACGGTTCATGATCATCTCCGGATGAACCAGCTGGCAATTTATTTTCATATTGCCGGTCTCAACCTGTGACAAATCGAGCAACTCACCCGTAATTTTTAAAAGACGGTTCATTTCATTTTTCACACTGGTGACAATGTTCTTCTGTTCGTCGTTAAGTTCGCCGATACGATTATCTTCCAACAGCTTAAGATTAAGCCGTGCAGATGAAATCGGAGTTTTCAGCTCATGAGATATTGTTGCAATGAGATTGGTTTTAGCTTCGTCAATTTCATAGAATCTGGTGATATTTCTCAGAATAATCACATAGCCGATAAGAAGTGTTTCTTTGCCATCACCATCGAGAGTGGTCACATCAAATGTATCCTTTACAAAATACGATTCTTTATTGTCTGTAAATATTTTAATCGGAACAAAATCACTGTTCTTATATGAGCCATTCATCAGATCCTTAATTATACTCTGTAAGAGGGAATTCTGAGATGCCACATCCGGTGCATATTTGCCCAATACCTGAAAAGGTTTTGTATTTAATAACTCATAAGCCAGCGGGTTGCAGAAAATTATTTCTTTTTTTTCGTTTAAGCCGATAATGGCATCCTTCATCTTTCCGATAATGGCTTCCGTGCGTTTTTTTTCAAAAAGCAATTGCGACAGGTTGGTATTGTCGTATTCACTAAGTTTTCTTGCCATTGTATTGAATGCCTCAGCAAGTTCACCAAATTCATCTCCCGGATTAAAAGGGAGCTGCTGGTCATAGTTTTTCTGTGCAATCTCTTTAATACCAATGGTGAGCCGCTTGATCTGGTTAGCAATGTTTCCGGGAAAATTAAGCAGAAATATAAACGAGATCATAAAACAAATGGTACCCAGTATCGATATGGAAATAAAAGCCTGGTGCGATTCCGCTTTTAGCTGGTCATTTTTCCTTACAATAGCATTTATATTAATTTCTGATATTCTGACTATCAGATTTTTAACATCATTAAATACAGGGATCAGGTCATTGAAATATGTCTGCCGGTTCAGCAACTGATCAGATTTGGCATTGTTGAACAGTGTCAGTAAGTTATTGTATGCTGATTCCAGCTGATTTACAAGGTCCTTTTCGCCTTCCTCAGTAATATTATGTTTCTCATCATATAAATGGGATTCAAAGTCTTTGCGTTTCTCATTGTATAAACTGTCATCCAGGGTGTTACTCTCCGCAAAGAAATAACGGGTCTGCAAATTTTTAATTTCATCGAGTGTTTGTGTCATGTATTTTGCCGACACTACGGAGCGGTAATTATCCTTGAACATGGCTTCCGATTCGCTGGAGAACCTGAAAATATATACGGAACTTAATATCCAGAGGAGTAAAATGGCTATGAATAAAAACCCAAAGCCCGTAATTAGTTTATATTTAATTCTCATTTTCATAGCTTTAAGAATTTAAGTTACTAATATAAGGTCCATTTTTGAACCCTTGATCTTTTTTAATAATTTTCTTAATATATTTCCTCTAAAAATCAATTCTAAAACTGAATTCGTCGGCAAGCCCATCAGAATGGTCGAAATTTGTTTTTCCTGAGTAATATTATAAATAGTTTCGGGAATATCATTACTTTTTATTTTAATAATTTCACCACCGAGCTCTGTAGCCAGCTTAAGATTGTTTATCAGGTGCCTGTGGCTGGCCAGATTTACTCTTTCAACTGATTCGCCGGAAGTCTGAACATAAAGCACATACCATTCTGAAGCATAGAAATTTGCCATACGCGAAGTTTTTCGTATTATCTTTCTTGCATTCAGATAATTTGTACTGACACAGGCGAGAAATTTTTCAGGTTTTCGTTTGTTTGCAAATTCAAAAACTTCGTTTTCGATTTTCCTTTCCACCTGGCCAGCCACCTCTTTCAGCGCCAACTCCCGCAGTTGCAATATTTTGTCAGGTTGAAAGAAGTTTTGCAGTGCGATTTCAATCTTATCCTGCTTGTATATTTTACCTTCTTTCAATCTCACGATCAACTCGTCAGCTGACAGGTCGATATTAATGATTTCGTCAGCCATCTGAAGAACTTTATCCGGAATTCTTTCTTTCACTTTTATTCCTGCAATCTGCTCTATTTCTCCATAAAGTCCTTCAATATGCTGAATGTTTATTGCACTGATCACATTAATGCCGGCGTCAAGCAAATCCATTACATCCTGCCACCGCTTGCTGTTTTTACTTCCAGGTGCATTGGTATGTGCCAGCTCATCGACAATTACAATTTCAGGTCGCATATTCAGTATGGATTGCAAGTCCATTTCTTCTATTTCCATTCCCTTATAAAAGATACTTTTACGTGGCACCAATGGCAATCCCAGTAACAATCTTTCCGTATCTTCCCTCCCATGAGTTTCGATGTAACCAATGACAGCATTATAACCTACCAGTAACAGATTTTTTGTCTCTTCCAACATCCGGTATGTTTTCCCAACACCGGCAATCATACCGATATAGATTTTAAATTTACCCTTCCTCGATTTCTTTATCAGTTCCAGGAAACGCTCAGGATTTCTTGTATTCTGCTCCGTCATATATTGTTTAAACTATTTTTTTACAATTTTCATCATGCATTCATTTCTGCTCCAACTTTAAAATTAAGTCTGTCACTTTTTACTTATCGAATTACGTAATGCATTTTCCGATAGGTCGTCAAGTTCCAGATTCAGTTTTAAAACATTTACTTTAGTAGTACCAAAAATCCCCAGAAAGGGTCTTTCGGTATTCTCACTGATCATTTTATCAATTTCCTTCACATTCATATTTCGCACCCTGGCAATACGGGGCGCCTGAATAAAAGCAGCTGCCGGAGTGATATCAGGATCTAAGCCGCTTCCTGAAGCCTGAACCAGTTCAACGGGTATGTCTTTTTTGCAAACACCCGGATTATGGTTAAGGAATGTGTCAATTCTCCCTTGTACCGTTTTCAGATAATCCGGATTGTTAGTCCCTTTATTGGACCCACCGGAGCCGGCTGCATTATAATCTACGGATGAAGGTCTTCCCCAAAAGTATTTATCACTTTTGAACGATTGACCGATCAACCTGTAACCAACAATTCTCCCTTCCTTTTCTACAGTTTCGCCATTGCCTCCGAACATTGAAAAGAGTGCAATTCCTCTTACCACCAGCGTATAACCGAATGCCAGCAGTACTATCAGTGCCAGTGTCAGTTTCAATGCAGGTAAAATTTGTGATTTCATAAGATCTGTTTAGATTATGGCATGAATGAACATATCTATCAATTTTATCCCGATAAAAGGAGCAAGAATACCACTCATCCCATAAACAAGAAGGTTTCTTCGCAGCAAAGCACTAGCTCCTATAGGTTTATATTTCACTCCCTTGAGTGCAAGAGGTATGAGGGCAGGAATGATCAAAGCATTAAATATAACCGCAGAAAGAATAGCTGACTCCGGACTTGCTAAGTGCATGATATTCAGAGCCTGCAATGAGGGTATTGCGGTAATAAATAATGCAGGGACGATGGCAAAATATTTTGCCACATCGTTTGCAATAGAAAAAGTAGTAAGAGTACCTCTGGTAATCAATAACTGTTTTCCAATTTCAACAATTTCGATCAGTTTAGTAGGGTCGTTATCCAGATCAATCATGTTCCCTGCTTCCTTTGCAGCCTGAGTTCCGCTGTTCATAGCTACTCCTACATCAGCCTGAGCAAGTGCAGGTGCATCGTTAGTGCCATCGCCCATCATGGCAACAAGTTTTCCCGATGCCTGTTCTTTACGTATATATTCAAGCTTATCTTCCGGTTTAGCCTCTGCAATAAAATCATCAACACCGGCTTTCTGAGCTATATATTTTGCAGTTAGGCGGTTATCCCCGGTAACCATGACTGTTTTCACACCCATCTTTCTTAATCTTTCAAATCTTTCCTGAATGCCAAATTTAATAATATCCTGAAGTTCAATCAGTCCGATTACGTTTTCATTCACCGTAACAACAAGAGGTGTTCCTCCGTTTTCAGAGATATAATTTGCTTTATCTTCAATTTCTTTCGGAAAATTATGTCCTAAAGCTTCAGAGATGGTCCTGATAGCTTCTACTGAACCCTTTCTAATACGGGTTCCATCAAGTAAATCAATTCCACTTATCCTTGTTTCTGCTGAAAATTTAATAAATTTCGACTGTTTATCTCCTGTAAAATAAATTTCTGATAATGATTTTGCAAGTTCAACGACCGATTTACCCTCAGGAGTTTCATCAGAATATGAACTGAGAGCACAGCAACGGATCAAATAGGGCATATCATATCCCGGGGCAATATAAAAATTAGTGGCTTTACGGTTACCAATTGTAATAGTACCAGTTTTATCAAGCAATAAAACATCGATATCGCCTGCTGTCTCGACCGCTTTCCCTGATTTTGTGATGACATTGGCACGAAGAGCCCTGTCCATGCCTGCAATGCCGATGGCGGACAGTAAACCACCAATGGTAGTAGGTATCAGACAGACAAATAACGAGATAAGAGAGGCTATGGTTAAGGGTGCATTGGCATACGTGGCAAAAGGCTTAAGGGTGACACATACAATGATGAATATCATGGTCAATCCTGCAAGAAGAATTGTCAATGCGAGTTCATTGGGTGTCTTCTGCCTGCTGGCGCCTTCAACAAGGGCAATCATTCTGTCGAGAAAAGTATCTCCCGGTTGTGCTGTAACCAATACTCTGATCTGGTCAGAGATAACTTTTGTTCCTCCGGTGACACCAGATCTGTCACCCCCAGATTCTCTTATTACCGGGGCAGATTCACCCGTGATTGCAGATTCGTCGATAGCGGCTATTCCTTCAATAATTTCTCCGTCAGTCGGGATAATTTCACCGGCACTTACTATAAAAATATCTCCTTTTTTCAGATCAATAGAAATGATTTCTTTTATGCTGCCATCCTGCAAAACAACTTTAGCAGAAGTTAATATCCTGGTTTTCCGGAGTGATTCCGTCTGCGCTTTTCCTCTCGACTCTGCAAAGGCTTCGGCGAAGTTTGCAAAAAGCACAGTGAAAAACAATAATAAAGTGATCGTAAAATTATAGATGCAACTCTCTCCTGAACTATGTGGATAAAAAAAACTTACAAAGCTGACGATCAACATAATAAGAGTCCCGATTTCAACGGTAAACATGACCGGATTTTTGATCATCGCCACAGGATTGAACTTGATCAAAGAAAGGTACAATGATTCCTTTAATAAATTCTGATGAAAAATCGATGAATGCTTTTTTATAGTTTTCATAGTCCTATGATCATCTTACACTTAAGAAATCAGCAACAGGTCCTAAAACAAGAGCAGGGAAAAAAGTCAGGGCAGTTAAAATAAAGATAACTGCCAGGGTCATGATACCAAAAGTAAAAGTATCTGTTTTCAATGTTCCTGCCGATTCAGGCACAAATTTCTTTCTGGCAAGCAATCCGGCAATGGCAACCGGACCGATAATCGGAATGTATCTCCCTAAAATCATCACTAAGCCTGTAGATATATTCCAAAATGGGGTATTATCATTTAAACCTTCAAAACCTGAACCATTATTAGCAAATGCTGAGGTGAACTGGTAAATGATCTCAGAAAAACCATGATGCGAAGGATTCCCTAGCCAGACAGAATACAACGCAGGATGCAGATTATAGATATAAACTGCCAGCGCACTTCCTCCTTTGATCAGCAAGGATGAAAGCAAAGTGATGATAACCGCAATTTTCATTTCACGGGCTTCTATTTTCTTACCTAAAAATTCCGGAGTCCTGCCCACCATTAATCCGGAAATGAATACTCCAATGATGACAAATATGAAATAATTCATCAACCCGACGCCCACTCCCCCGTAAAATGCATTTACCATCATGCCGAGCATCATCATCATACCTGCTAAAGGGGTAAAGCTGTCATGCATGGAATTAACCGATCCTGTGGATATTACTGTGGTTAATATACTCCAGTAAGCAGAAACTTTAACGCCAAACCTGACTTCTTTTCCCTCCATATTTCCCGCTATATTGCTTATTCCCATATGCGTAATAGCCTGACTACCTTTCATTTCTGAACATATTGTTGGAATAAGCAGAATTAAAAACCCCGCTGTCATCACCCCGAAAATAACCCATGCCAGTTTTTTCCGCCTGATATAAAATCCCATGGCAAATATCATGGCAAGCGGAAGTATGAACTGGGCCATCATTTCAACGATATTAGTCAACATGTTCGGGTTCTCAAAAGGATGTGCTGAGTTTGCACCGAAAAAGCCACCACCGTTTGTACCGATATGCTTTATAGCTATCATTGATGCTGCAGGCCCT
>Ga0114951_10001014_pt1 | contig 36715 bp, 34 predicted proteins | sample AM7aDNAmetaG_FD_88677 | JGI IMG/M metagenome (GOLD analysis project Ga0114951, IMG submission 88677) | Freshwater microbial communities from Finland to study Microbial Dark Matter (Phase II) - AM7a DNA metaG | ecosystem: Environmental > Aquatic > Freshwater > Lake | place: Finland: Lake Alinen... | reverse complement strand
CCGGGATATTTTGCTTTATATCTTTCTATAAAAGATTTCGCTTTTGGCAGTTTATCCGAGGGTATACCTATCATTGAGGCATAATCGCCTTCTGTGGCATTACCGCCAATCTTAATAAATTCGGGAGTAAACACCCCGTCACCGGAAACCACAGGTACTTTTAAGCCTAATTCCTTGGCCTGTTTGGTGATCAAACCGCCTTCGGTATACATGCCCCCGAAGTAGATTAGGGAAGGTTTTTTATTTTTTATACTCGTAAGTAGTGCTCTGAAATCTTTATCCCCGATATTGATACCGTCAAAACTTAAGATTTTCCCCGACCGGGCATCAAACTGTTTTTTAAATTCCTCAGCCAGGCCCTGACCGTATGAGGTTTTATCGTGAATAACCGCTGCCCGGTTTATTTTTAATTTATCAATAAAATAGTTCGCAGCAAAGCCTCCCTGAACATCATCGGTTGTGCATATACGGAAAACATTCTTCAATCCCTGCAGGGTCAATTTAGGATTCGTTGACGCGGAAGTCATCATTAGGAGCCCGCGTTTGGCGTAGATCTGGCTTGCAGGTATGGAACAACCGCTGTTTAAATGCCCGATCACACCGGCAATTTTTTTATCGGAAATTATCTGATTTGCGACATTCACGGCTTCTTTGGGGTCAGCCCGGTCATCGAATGCTGCCAATTCGATTTTGATTTCTTTAAACCTGCCTGAAGCATTAGCTTCTTCAACGGCAATTTCAGCGCCCCTCTTCATACCCTGGCCCATGGCCGCGACATCTCCTGTCAAAGGGCAGACCAGCGCGACTTTGACCACCTTGGCTCCGGAATCAGGCATGCCGCATCCGGCAATACCTGTTAAAATACCCAATACTGTCAGCAGAAATTTATGCATAATATTTTGCCTCCTTTTGAAAAGCTTTGCTTTACTTTACTTTATTAAACCATTTTAAGTCAAGCAAGAAATGTTCTGCGAGAATTTTTGGTGATTTTTTGAGGCAGAAGCGCAGTTCCGCCGGGTACGAACCAAATACTAAATTAAACTCTTGCTTTATGTCCCGTGGTATTATATATATAATTCAGAGATATCTTCGGTATTAATTTCAAAAAAAGGAGAGAAAATGAAGGTGAGAAAAATAGTTTTCTGTAGTGGGCTGCTTTTGGCGGCGGTATTTTTGCCGGGGCTTTTTTTTACGATCGAGGCGAAGGCGGCGGACAAGCAGATAATACTGCTTAAACTGGATGATATAGTTCAGGAGAAGAACAAAGACCTGGCAATATCACCGCGCTGGCAGAAGATGGCGGATTTTATAATGAAAAATAAACTTAAGGCGGGTTTCGGGATAATCGGTTCCTCCCTGGAGCAGGACAACCCCGCGTATTTTAAATGGATAAAGGATTTGCATGAAAAGGGAATAGAGTTCTGGCATCATGGCTATGGACAGGGCGGGAAGGGGGAATTTGAAAAAGGTTCAATGGAGGAGCAGAAGGCTCTCCTGGATAAAACGGAGAAACTGGCGAAGGAAAAACTCGGTTTCTCTCTCCCGGCCTTCGGACCGCATTATACTGCTACCACGGACGAGACCGAGAAAGCTCTTGAAGCGATTCCAGAAATAAAGATCTGGCTTTATGGTCCGAAAAATCCTAAATATTATAAAAAACTCTCCATTCCCCGGTACCTGGGTCTTGAGAATCCGACCTTTGTTCCTGACTTTGAGAAATTTAAAGCCTCTTACGAGAAACTCGGCGGCAAACAACCGGTTCTGGTTTTACAGGGTCATCCAAACGGCTGGGATGATTCAAAATTCAGCGGGTTTGTGAAGATAATAGAATATCTAAAATCCAAAGACTGCGTTTTTATGACCCCGTCGGAGTACTATGAAAAGAATGGCGGGAAATAAATGAAAAAATGGCAGAAGGTTTTAATCTGGGTTGCGGTTGCGCTTATAGTGATATTTTGCGGACTGATGTACTTGAAAAATTACTTTCTGGTAACTGCGGGGGATATCGTAGAGAAAGCAGGCGTTATACCGGCAGTGCAGGAGCCTCTTACAAAATTTGACTCAGCCGGCTACGGCTGGGAGGCCTGGCGCGGAGCGGATAATAAGAATACAGCCGGAATAAAAGGAATAAAAACTGATTGGTCAAAAGGCCTTGAGAAAGCGTGGGGAGTTGATTACCTCTGCCAGGGGGCAAAGGCGGTTACCTGGTCCTGTCCGGTCATAAGCGGTAACCGGCTTGTAGTCCCGGGTAGAGATGAAGAGAATGACCTTATATTTTGTCTGGATCCGAAAACAGGCGCTCTACTCTGGATGAAAAAGTTTCCTATGCCGGCGGATATTAATTACGGTCGGGGCCCGCGTGCTACGCCTCTTATCGTTGGCGATTTTGTTTATACAATTTCCCGTACAGGGGTAATGTATTGCCTTGCACTTTTTGACGGCGCATTGGCGTGGGAATTTGATTCAAGGAAGGAAGGCGGTAAGCCGCATACCTGGGGTCTTGCGAGTTCTCCGGTACTATTTAAAAATACTATAATTATGCAAGTGGGCGGTGCTTCTCTTCTTTATGCGCTTGACAAAAAAACCGGAAAAATAATCTGGCGGAGTGAGGCAGGTTTTGGTAGTTATGCCACGCCCGTTTTAATTGAGGTTAAAGGCGCTGCGCAACTGGCGGTCTTCTTTCGGGATAGTATTTCGGGTTTTAACCCTGTTGACGGGAAAAAACTCTGGAATATGCCCTGGGGAAAGAACAATGACCTGAACATAACCACGCCGGTTTTTGACAACGGCAAACTCTTTGTTACCACCTTTTATACCGAGAGCGGTCTTCTGGATCTTACCACCGCAGAGCCGTCAATTCTCTGGAAAAATAAGAAATTCGGAGCGCATCATACCGATCCGTTCATAACTGACGGGTATATTTACGGCTACACCGGTTTTAGTTCTCAGAACTCCGGCTCGTTTATGTGTTTATCCCTGAAAGATGGTTCTATACAGTGGCAAAGCGGTGAGATGGGGTGGGGGACCTGTATAATGGCCGACGGCTACCTGGTCTGCCAGGATAACAAAGGAGCGCTTTTTCTTGTAAAACCCGACCCGAAAAAACTTATTGTTGTGACGAAATTTCCGGCCGCTATGCCGGAGGTAAAAACACGCACCTGGACAAAACCGGTAATTGCGCAGGATATGATATATCTCCGACACGGAAACTGGTTATTGGCGTATAAGTTGAAATAGACAACAACCCTCCTGAGGCGGGCTGCTTTCGCAGGATAAGACGACAGTAATACAAGATCTGTGGAATCAAAAAGTATTGAAATCAGTGGAATCGATTTGGTAATGTCAAACAGGACATGAAAAAATGAAGAAAATTTAGCAAGGAATCTTTTTCTGCTTTTAATTGTTTAATCAGCAATTAGTAATTTGAAAAGGAGGAAAGATGTCAAAAAAAGTCAAGATAGATACGGGTATAGGACTGTATAGTTTTGGTTGTATTCTTGCGATAGTGATATCTTATGATATCCGGCATTCAGTGCTTTGGGCAATATTGCACGGTGTCCTTTCCTGGGTTTATGTGCTTTACCATGTACTGGTAACACATGGACTACTTAAAATGTACTACAATTAACTCCAGAAAACAATAAAAGCTCTATAACAGGAAAAAAGCCAAATACCGGGAAATTACGAGAAATTGCAGGTACTGTTAATAATACAAGGATTAGCAACTATATGTTTAAAATATCAGGATTAGCGGCAGTCAGGACCAAGAAAAAACCTTTAAAACTTGTTGTTGTGGGGGGCGGCAGTTTTTTTGTGCCGAGTTTTGTGGGAAGTATGGTTATGAAACCCGGAATCTGGGCTGGTGCCGAGGTGTGCTTGAATGACCCGGATAGTGAGAGGGTCCGCCTCGTTAAAATGTTCAACGAAAAATATGTTGCGCGCCAAAATTTTCCTATGACATTTACAGCTCAGCCGGACCTAAACAGGGCTCTTGAAGGCGCTGATTTTGTAATAACCACCGTCCGTATCGGCGGGGTACGGGCTCTGCACCTTGATGAAAACATACCTCCGCGGTTTGGTTATCTGGGGGATGAGACCGCGGGCCCCGGCGGGATGTTCATGGCCATCCGGACCGTACCTGTGGCGGTGGCTCTGGCGAAACGGATGGAAAAAATCTGTCCTGATGCCTGGCTCCTAAACTACTCCAATCCCACACATTATATTACGGCCGGTGTGCTTCAAACCACCGGGATAAAATCAGTCGGCTTATGCGATAATTATATCGCCGCCAAAAATGATTTCGCTTTTCTTCTGGGCCTTTCGGATGTCAAAAATATTAAGGTTCGCTTTTGCGGATACAACCATTGCAACTGGGTTTATTCCGCAAACTACCGTGGCCGGGATTTACTGAAAGCACTGAAACAGTCTACTTTGACCGAACGCAAGAAACATCTGGTAAAAGCAAAATCTGAACGCGGTAAATGGCTAATGGAACGGGGATTAGAACTTCTTGATTTGACCGGACGCTTTCCGGTAGCGACCGGCCACTCTATGCCCTATTTTTTCCATACTGAATTTTTAAAACGCGAGTTAAAGTATGGCGGTCCGCATAAATTTATAGAAGAGGTAAATAAGAAAAACTGGGATACCCTGAAATCCCAGCTTATAAAATATGACGAGGAAACAGCAAACCGGGTGGTCCGCGCCCAGCACGGAGGCGCGCATGCCGATCTGGCCATCGGGGTGGCTTCGGCTATCGCCGCCGATACCGGGGAAGAGTACCCGGTAAATATGAGAAACGGCAATACGGTGCCGGGCTTTTCAAAAGAAGAAGTAACCGAGTTCTACGCTAAGATATCAAAAAAAGGCTGTACGCCTGTCAAAGTGCCTGCCTTTCCTCCTGTTCTTTTGGCCCACCAGCAGCTGCTCAATACCTGTAAAAATCTTGTGGTGCAGGGTATTCTGGAAAAAAATAAGGCCAAATTCCTGGAAGCACTGTTACTGCACCCGTTCACTTCCTCGGCTTCAAAAGCCAAAGAGCTTTTCGAGACAATGTGGAGAGAAGAAGAAACTGTGCACGGCGCCTACTGGAAGTGAGACAGGGAAAAAAAACGGTTTTTATAATTGAATCCGGGCTTATCTTGGTATAAAATGGAAAGGGTTTATAATTTATTGCCTCTTAGATTAGGAAAACAATAGTGAGAAAATATTTTCAGTTTTTAAGTCCTATGATTGCGGTAATTATAATCCCCTGCGGTCTTCTATACGCAAGCGGTGTCCCTGCCCAAAGAGTCCGGCTCCTGGATCATGGTATTAACATGAATAATCTTATGGATATTGGAAACAAATTTAATTCGTTTATCCCGGAGGATCTTGCCAAATTAAAGCAGATGGGCATAAAAAATGTCCGTATTGTGGTTCATATCGGAAACCTTCTCCCCGGTTTTAAAACCCCTACACTCAAAGAGCTTTCTACCGATAAAGATGTAATAACCGCCCTAAACACCCTGGACAAACGCATGGAAGAATTTAACAAAGCAGGCTTTCCCATGACTCTCTCCTTGTTTTTGCCGGACCAGTATAAAAAACTTGAGGTAGAGGAATCAAAGGGACTTATGCTTAAGGCCATGGATGTTTTAACGGGCCGTTATGCCAAAAAATACTCTCCCGACCAGCTTTTTTTTGATGTTAATGAGCCGCGCTATGAACCGGATGCCTGGAATAAGATTGCACCTTTACTGGTCGAGTCCATAAGAAAAAACGCACCTGAGCACACCATTATCATTATGCCAGCAAAATTTGAGACACGAAACTTCCCGGAACTAAAACCTTTAAAGGATTCCAATATTATATACGCAATGCATATATATTGGCCTTCAGAATTTACTCTGCAGGGGCAACCGGGATTGTCAAAGGTAAATCCTGATTTGCGTTTTCCGGACGGGAAGGTGACTGAAGAAAAACTGGAAGCCAATATGAAAGTTGGCATTGATTGGGCGGCAAATAACAAAGTTCCGTTAATAATGCAGGAGTTCGGGTGCAGTAACGCGGCAGAACCAAAAAGCCGGTCGAACTGGATAAAAGCCGTGCGACGCCTTGCCGAGAAATATAAAATACCGTGGACCTACTGGTCCTTTACCGGAAAGCAGTTTGGTTTGAAGCCTAAATTTGCGGATGCTTATGACCCTTGCTTGCTGGAAGCACTTTCCGGCCCGGCAGGTGAAAAGGAAAGGAGTAAAAAGTAGGGCATTAACTTTTATTTGGTCAGGTTAATATCGGGGAAAAGGAGATGAACATGCTGCGAAAAATAGTATTTTTCATTTTGTTTGGAATGTTTCTGTTTGGGGTGGCCGGCGCCGGAGATTTAAAGGGTTTTCCCGAAAAAGACCCCGTCCTGACGGGACCGTCCGCTAAATTGCGCGACGAGGTCATGAATCAACATCCCCGCCTGCTTTTTGGTCCGGAGGATTTAACGCGGTTACGCCGGAATTATAACAGCGAAGCATTTAAATTTTATAGAGACCAGTTGACCGGTTACCTGCCCTCCTGCAAGGTGCCGGCCGAAACAAAATTTCTTTCCGATGCCACTGACGGCCAGCGGCAGGGTTTGTGGCGTCTTCCCACTGTTGCCTATCATTATGTTATGACAGGTGATACCAAATCATTAGAAACTACCATCGGCTTTTTGAAGATGCTGGAAAAACTTGAACACTGGGAAACAGGCGGGGAAATAGACAGCGGTATGAGTTCCGCCAATATTATGATAGGTGCTGCGCTGGCCTATGACTGGGTCTACGATAAAATTGACCCGGTATTCCGTGAGGCTATGCGGCGCAAACTGGTTCTTATGGCCCGCGCCCAGTACCACGAGGGGCATCTCCTTAAAGCGCCGACGGCCAATAAATACTGGCAAAATGATCCGGCAAATAATCACCGCTGGCATCGTGATGCCGGCATGAGTCTCGCCATACTTACGGCTTATGAGGGAAACCCGGAGGAGAACTGGATCCTGACTAAAACCAGGGAAGAATTACAGTTTATAGCCGATAACCTGCCGGTGGACGGTTCTTCTCACGAAGGGCCAACCTATATAATTTTCGGCAGTCTTCATCTGGTGCTGGCAGTAACGGCTTCTGACCGTTGCTTTGGCACAACTCTTTTGCAAGCGCCCTACTTTAAAACTACCGGCCCGCTGTGGGCGCAGAGCCTGACTCCGGGGTTAAAACAGTATTTTTACTTCGGCGACAGTAATGGTGTTCCGGGTGACGGCTACACTAATTTTATCGAGAAACTTACCGTCTTAAATAAACAGGTTGATGTCCAGGCTGCTTTTGATACTGCCACCCGCGGAGCAAATAATCCCGTTGTGGCCTGGGCCGGACTCCTCTTTAAGGATATTGAGGCAGTTGGAGGCGGAGATTATCATCGCCTGCCTAAAGCCACTATTCATCCCGATGTCGGCCTGGTTTTGGTGCGTGACGGCTGGGATCTTTCAAATACCGGTTTCATGTTCAGGTGCGGACCGTTCGGCGGTTATGAGTTGAACCGGTTTCGTGCAGCGCATAAAAATGTATTTATCAATGTGGCGCATGATGATCCTGATGCCAACTCTTTCGTTATCTATAGCCAGGGTGAATTGCTGGCCGAGACAGACCGCTATTCGTCGCAGAAGCGGTCCGCCAATCATAACACCATTCTTATTAATGGGATAGGCCAGATGGCCAAAGGCCGGGGGGAGGGCGATGTTTTCGAAGCCCCTTCCGCAGATAATTCTGATATGTCTAAGATGGCTGTGATTACGGCCTGGAAAGATACGGGAAATATCGTGGTCGTAGAAGGCGAGGCCGCGGGTTCTTATCCGGCTTATAATAAAACAAAACCTACCCGGCCGGCGCTTGACCGGTTCCGTCGTACCGCTATTTGGGTGAAAGGCGATTATATTCTGATTCTTGATGACATAAAAGCGCCTAAGGAAGTGGAAATAGCCTGGCTGGTGCAAGGCGCCAAACTTGACCCTGCAGAAACACCCGGCAGTTTTCATCTCGCCAAAGGTTCAGCCGGTTGTGATTTTCAGGTGGTCTCTAACCCGCAGTTTACCGGCACCATCGATACCTCGACTGCGGATGATCATGGCAAGGCGTTGGGCTGGAAACAACTTCGCGCTAAAGTCAACACGGCGTCGGCTCAATTTGCCAGCGTGTATGATGCCTGGAAACGCGGTGGTTTGAAGGTCACCCAGTCCGTAAATAAAAGTGTCATTAAAGTGGAAGTTAAAGGAGCAGGTCTTAACGATACCTGGACCTGGACTCCGGAAACCTCAGGTTTTGCCCCGTCGAGACTTCGCGGAGAGCGTGAAGGTAAAGGCGTTTTAGTGGAAGTTGGCGCCAAGGATCTGCCTCCCAAACCGTAAATTAAAAAGGATTCAGGAGCCGGGTTAAGATTAATTGAAATATTTTAGTATTGCGGAGGGAAATTACCTTGAAGAAAAACTATGACATAGCGGCCTATATCTGGCCTTCGTACCACCCGGATCCAAGGGCAAAAATATTCTGGCCTGACGGGATAGGCGAGTGGCAGACAGTTATGAGCAACAAGCCTAAGTTTCCCGGGCACGAACAGCCGAGGTTCCCGCTTTGGGGTTATGTTAATGAAGCAGATCACTGTGTGATGCAGATGCAAATAGACGCGGCGGCCGACCACGGCGTAAATGTTTTTATCTATGACTGGTACTGGTATGACAGCTTACCGTTTCTTGAGGGCTGTCTGAATGACGGTTACCTGAAAGCAAAAAATAAGGACCGAGTTAAATTTTATCTTATGTGGGCCAATCATGACGCTAATATGCTCTGGGATAAGCGCAATGCCGGCAAGAAAGGGGATGATACTGTTATCTGGAACGGCGGTATTGACAAAGAGGAGTTCGAAGTGGTGGTGCACCGTATCATTGACCGTTTTTTCTCGCAGCCGCAGTATTATAAATTGAATGGTAAGCCCTGTTTTATGCTATTTGAAATGAATAATTTTATTAAGGGCCTGGGCGGACTCAAAGAGACGGCAGAGTCGCTCAAGTGGTTCAGAAAAGAAACCGTAAAAGCGGGCTTCAAAGGGCTGGAATTGCAGCTTTCGCTCTGGGGCAAGAGCAGTAATCCGGTTCTCATCTCCGGGAAAAATATCGGCACGCAGAAGGAAATTATTGAAATACTCGGCTTTGACAGTGCAACTAATTATCAGATAGTCCAGATGGCAGATGTTGACAGGGATTATCTTAAGATAATGAAAGATGTGTCAGGGGAATGGGAAAAATACTCAAAGGAATACAAGATTCCTTATTATCCGCATGTCTCAATCGGCTGGGATAACAACCCCCGGTTTGAAATGTTTCGGCCCGGTATTGTTAAAAATAATACTCCTGCTAATTTTGAAAAGGCGCTTAAAATGGCAAAGTCTTACGCAGACGCCAGGCCGGGCCAGACTCCGCTCATAACGGTCAACAGCTGGAATGAATGGACCGAGACGAGTTACCTGGAACCCTGCACCATGTTCGGCTACGGCTATCTTGAAGCGGTAAAAAAAGTATTTGGGGGAAAGTGAGAGTTTACAAAGGATGAAATTATGAAGAGAACAATATTTGGAAAGACCGGACTTTCCGTAAGCCCGATAGCCTTCGGGGGAATTCCGATAATGCGCCTTTCTACACCTGAGGCGGTGAAGATTGTTAAAGAAGCCCTTGACCTCGGGATAAATTTTATAGATACCGCAACGGGTTACGCTGACAGCCAGGTGAAAATCGGGGAAGCTATCCGCGGGTTGCCCAGGAAAGACCTGGTGCTTGCGACTAAATCAATGGCAAACGATAAGAAGACCATACTCGAGCATATCGATAATTCACTGAAGCAGATGAAGACCGACTACATAGATATCTATCAACTGCACAATGTGAGTTCAAAAGAGAAGTTCGACGCCATTTTTGCGAAAGACGGCGCCTTTGAAGGGCTTATGCTCGCGGTCAAGCAGGGGAAGATCAGGTTTCCGGGTTTTTCAGCGCATGTTATGGAGTTTGCGGTTAAGATGATAAAGACGGATAAATTTTTCTCCGTGCAGATTCCGTATAATTTTATCGATAAGCAAGCCGAGGAAGAAGTGCTGCCGCTCGCAAAGAAGATGAACCTGGGCATAATAGCTATGAAGCCGCTCGGCGGGGGACTACTTGACGACGCGAACCTCTGTTTCAAATTTCTCTTTAAAGACGATGGGATTGTCCCGGATCCGGGGATAGAAAAGCCGGGGCAGATGAAAGAAATCGTAGATATATTTAATAAGGCTGAGAAGTTGACGAAGGCCGACCTGGCGGAGATGGAGAAGATAAAGAAGGAAACCTCAAAGAGCTGGTGCCACAGGTGTGATTACTGCCAGCCCTGCCCGCAGGGTATCGGTATCAGTACGGTACTACTCGTGAAATCTTTCATCAAAAGAATGAACGCCGAGAAGGCGGTCGCAATGGTGAGTGAGGTCGTAAAGAAAGTGGAAAGCTGCACTGAATGCGGTGAATGTATAAAGCGCTGCCCCTACAGTCTCGATATTCCAAACCTGCTCAAGGAAAACCGCCTTGTCTGGAAGGAATATGTTAAGAAAAACTCGTAAAACTATATGAGTATAGTCTCACTTTGTTCGTGAGTCAACTTGTAAAGATTTTCACATAGTAATTAACATTAACATCTTGTTTTTGTAACCACAAAGGATAAATTTTTCAATTCTTAACAGAAAATTTTCACAATATTTCGGGGCAGGATAGAAAATACAGACAGGAGGAAGGGGTTTATGCTGATAAAAAAAATATGTGTAACTGCAAATGGTAAAGTTGAATTTATCGAGGTTGAGCTGCCGGCTGTGGAAATTGCGGCTGATGAAATAGAGGGGCGGGCTGTTTATTCTGCAGTTAGTCCGGGAACGGAGACCGCAGGAGTTTTGCAGCAGGGACTTTTCAGGAGTTTTAAACTCCCTATCAGTATCGGCTATGCTATGGTTTTCAGAGTGGAGAAGTGCGGGGCAAATGTGAAGGATTTTAAACCCGGGAACCTGGCGTTTTGTATGAGCAATCATCAGTCCTATCATCGCCTAAAAGCCGTTGATTGTGTAAAAGTACCGGAAGAGCTTGAGGCCGTTCTTTCTCCTTTTGCCAGGCTTCTTGGAATAAGTATGTGTACCCTTGCTACGACCCCGGCCCGGCCCCCGAATAAGGTTATGATAACCGGCCTCGGGATAGTTGGAAACCTGGCGGCACAGGTATTTTTAAGATGCGGGTATGATGTTTATGCGGTGGACCCCAGCGAGGCGAGAAGGAAAATTGCCGTGAGCTGTGGTATAAAGAAAGTACTGCCTTTTATAGATCCGAAAGATAAGGAGTTGAATGAAAAAGTTCAACTGGTTGTCGAATGTTCCGGCCACGAAAAAGCCGTGGTGGATGCGCTAAACATAGTGGCGAAAAGAGGAGAAGTGGTTCTGCTTGGTGTTCCCTGGGTCAGAAAAACAGATATTTTTGCCTATGATGCTTTTTATGCAATATTTCATAAATATGCGGTACTCCGCAGCGGCTGGGAATGGGAAGTTCCTATACAGCCGGCCCAATTTAACGGCAGCAGTATGATGGAAAATTTTACGGGAGCGTTGAATTGGCTGAAAGAAGGAAGCATTTCCCCGAAAGGTCTCTATGATATAGCGAAGCCTGCAGATGCAAGTAAAATCTATGACAATTATCTTAAAGGTAAGGCAGCGCACTTGACTACGGTTTTTGACTGGTCCGGTGTTTAGCTTTAGGCAGTTATTTCAAAATGTATTTTTACAGGAGAGGTTATGAAACTTAAAGTCGCCGTTATAACCGGGCACCATATATATGATGTAGTGAATTTTCACAAACTCTGGAATTCAATGTCTGGCGTCGAGCCCTTTATTCAACACATCGAGGATTTCTGTTCCTCCGGCGAGGCTGTACGGGATGCCTATGATTGTATCGTTTTTTATATGATGGTTGTCGGGGAAGTAAAGGATGAAATGCCCTGGTACTGGGGAAAGCCAAAATCGGTGCTGGAGCATCTGGGGTCAAAAAAACAAGGTATAGTAATGCTGCATCATACAGTCTGGGCCTATGAAAAATGGCCATTTTTTTCTAAATTGCTCGGTATGCCTGACAGAAAAGCTTCGGGTTATCACAGGGACCAGAAAATACAAATCAGGATTGTAGACACCAACCATCCGATTACAAAAGGGCTTAAGGATTGGACAATGACAGATGAAACCTACGAAATTACCGAGCCGGGATATGACAGCAAGGTGCTTATAGAGCTGGAGCACCCGCAAAGTATCAAGGCCGGGGCCTGGGTAAGAAAGCATAAAAAGTCGAAAATATTTTGCACGGCTTTGGGTCATGACAATGAAAGCTGGAAAAACGCAAACTTCCGGAAACTTTTAAAACGCGGTGTATTCTGGACGGCCGGCAAGCTCTAAACCGTAAACTTTACAGATAAACGGAGAATTTATTTCCATGGAGAAAAAAATGAGAATTTATGTTACGGCTCTGGTCTTTTGTTTTGGTCTTTTCTTTTCGTCTTACGCAGTAGCGGCTTTTGGCCCGGATATAGATTCAAAACCGGTATTTGAAGAAAATTTTGACAAAATAGACAATACGGTATGGGAAGTAGCAGGCTGGGTTGAAGAAAGTAAAACCTCGCCTACCCGCTGCACAGTTTCAGAGGGCATTTTGAATATGATATTCAAATATGATTTAGCAACCAATAGTAATCTCGGGTCGGCTATTCAAACAAGGAAAACATTTCTTTACGGACGCTGGGAATACAGGGCCAAGCCCTCAAGTATTAAAGGCGTTCTCAACTCTTTTTACACCATAGATTGGGGCGATAAAGGCAGCGGCACCAGACAGGAAATAGATATTGAATTTCTGACATTTCAGTTTGGAGCCGGGAAGGGACAGGTGCATTGTGCCGTTCACGCGGCAGGGAAGAAAAGCTTTGACACCAAACCCGATGTTGAACTGGGTTTTAATCCCTCCGAGGATTTTCATATCTACGGTTTTGAGATTACTCCGGAAAAAATAGAATGGTTTGCTGACAAAAAAGTTATCTGCTCTTACACCTACCAGGGAAATGGTATTAAAATAGATTCCCCTTATATGTTAAAAATGAATTTCTGGTCAAATAAAAATTGGATAAAGGGTCCTCCTCAAAAAGATGTAGATTGCCTATATCAGGTGGACTGGATAAAATTCGACCCTTATAAAGGTAAATAGAAATAAGCAGGCGCTGATCTTTTTTGCCGGCTATTTATGGAGGAAAACTTTCGTGAATATAGAAAACTGGTTTGTATCTTGCCGGATTATTCCGGTTCTTGCGGGTCTGATGTTATTTTTCTGCATGGAGGGGAACGCGATGGCGGAGAATAAAGACCGTACAGAGGTTGTATCTTCTGTATCAAATCAAGGTTGTACCGTTGACAAGTTCGAGGTTTACTCTAAGAGTATTGATAGATATATAAAAGTCGTAGTAACTCTGCCGCCGGAGTATAAGGAAAATGCCGGCAAGAAATACCCTATTCTTTATACCCTGCATGGCAGCGGGGCGCCTTTTGATACTTACAATGAAATGTCGCCGCTGCACAAGGCTTTAAAAAATAAACCAATGATCTTCACCTGCTTTGACGGGGATAGCATGTCAATGTATGTCGATTCACAGTATCCTCAGAAAGATTATTATCGCGGGGCGGGAAAGAAAGGTACGCCAAAACAGCCACCTGCAAAATCCCTTTTTTCGACCTTCTTTTTTGACGAATTTATGCCCTGCGTGGACAAATACTACCATGTAAACACTACTCAGAGGATGATAACCGGCTTTTCCATGGGCGGTTTTGGTTCCTTCCATTATATGCTTACCAAGCCGGAAATGTTCGTATCCATAAGCAGTCAAAGCGGCGCCTTCTCTTCCCTTTTAGAAGCACAGGGAAAGGAATGGATGAGGCCTTTGCTGGGCTCCTTCAGTCAAAACCAGGAAAAATATGAAGCTATCGATTTTTATAACAGGATAAAAAAATACGCGGATAATAAAGCAAAACTGCCTCCCGTGTATTTAACCTGCGGAACTGAAGATTCTCTGATGGAATCAAATGATAAAATGAGCGCTTATCTTGAAAAATACGGTTACTCCTGCGAGTATGTAAAAACTGCAGGTAAACACAACTGGGCGTTCTGGGTGGGCTCAATAGAAGCGGTTGTTGATTTTCATTGGAAAACACTTCCGGAAAATAGTGAAAATAAGTAAGCGTATAAAAAAGTACTTAAATATGCAATGGGTGTGACCTGCCTTAAAATATTGCTGTTTTATCCGGTTGAGAGTTTTAATTGATTTGTTCTTAAACTTTAATAATATTAATAATAAGTAGATTTAACAGAAAACTTAAAAACAATCACAAAGTTTGAGAAATCAATAATAAGGAGTACGAAATGAAAAATCTGATATTTTCTTTGATGATACTGCTTGTTTGTGTCCCTTTAAGTATTGCCGGTGCGAATGAAGCAATAAAGGCCCCTGAGGCAGTTGAGAAGGATCTGCAAATGGTAAAAGGGCCGGAGCAAAACAAAGCGCTTACCAAAGATATTACCGCCTGGGCAAAAAAAGAACCTCTGGTAGCTCTTGCCTGGGTTTCACGCGAATCCCCGAAGGAGTTTAGTAACTTCCTTGGTACACAAGTTATCGTGGCCCTATCGCATTTCAACGGGAAAATCGCCGCTGATTGGCTTATTAAAAACTTTGAGGCGCCCGATTACTGGCGCCTTCATAACTTGATCTTTGCCTGGTCATTATATGGCAACGAAATACAAGCCGCCGATTGGTGCATGAAGGCGCCTGCGGAGGCCCGTTATTTGTCTTTTTTGTCGGTGGGAGACGGATGGTGCGACAAGGATGCGTCAGCCGCGGCAGATTGGGCCTTGAAACTTAAATCGGAAACTGACAGGCTTGGCGCGATCCACGGCGTCACCTTTAAATGGGCACGGAAGGATTTTCCCAAAGTAACCGCCTGGATAAAAGAACTAAAACCTGCGGAGGCCAAATGCGCTGCCAGGGCTATTTTAACGGACTGGAAATTTTGGAAGCTTAGTGACGGTGGTATCAAATACAATGATGCAGCTGCGATAAAAGAATGGATTGATAAATTGCCTTTCAGCGATAAGGAGAAGGAAGAGCTGCTGAAAAGCCCGCCGCTCGATATGCACGGGCGCAATGTAAAGTAATTAGCAGGCTTGCAAGCGCTTCTATTTAATAATTAAGATACTTCTTGTCCGTATTTTACTTTTTAAAAACTGAATTTAGACAAATTTGTCGGAGGCTGGAGACAGACTCCGATAAAAAATTGATAGTTGTTCAAGATATTTTATTGATGGAATATATTGAAAAACTAATGGTGTTGTTGTAAGATATTACAAATCGAAAAAAAAAGAAAGAAAATGTTTATATTTAATATTACGGGTTGAAGGAGAAGTTAAATGAAAGGAATTTCAAAAGAAAAATTGGATATTGTCAGAAAAGGTGCGGTTATACCTGCGTCGCCTCTGGCTGTTACCGCCGACCGGAAGTTTGATAAGCGCCGGCAGGAAGCCCTGATGAGGTATTATGTTGATTCAGGGGCCGGCGGGGTTGCGGTGGGCATGCATTTTACCCAGTTTGAAATCAATAATCCCGGAATAAATCTGTATGAACCTGTTCTATCCGCCTGTGCTCGCGCTTTGGATGATTTTGCGGGGAAACGGAAGAAAACAATAGTGAAGATTGCCGGTTTTAACGGTTCAACCGAAAAGGCCAGGAAGCAGGCAGAAATTGCAGTTAAACTCGGCTATGATTTTGGAATTGTATCCATGGGCAGTTTTAAAGGGGCCATGCTGCAGGATATGGTTTATCATATTAAAGAGTTGTCGCGTATCATCCCGCTTTTTGGTTTCTATCTGCTTACCGGGGTGGGAGGGGTCGTTCTTCCGTACAGGTTTTGGCGGGAAATAGTAGAAATAGACAATGTATATGGAATTAAAATAGCGCCTTTCAACAGGTATTTTACTCTTGATGTCTGCCGGGCCGTGGTTGATGCCGGAAAAGAGGACAAAATTACGCTGTATACCGGCAACGATGAAAGCATTGTGCATGACCTTTTAACTCCGTTCCGGTTTGTAGTGAATGGAAAAGAAAAAACCGTTAGAATAAAAGGCGGGATACTCGGTTTTTGGGCCTGCTGGACAAGTAAAGCAGTTGAGCTCTTGAATGAGATACACCGTCTTGTGGATGAAAACCGGAGTATTCCACCGGAACTTTTGACGCTTGCGGCCCAGTTAACCGATGCCAATGCCGCGCTTTTCGATCCGATTCACGATTATGCCGGGAGCATCCCCGGGGTAAACGAAATTTTGCGCCGGCAAGGGATAATGGAAAATAATCACACACTTAAATATGACGAGGTATTGTCGCCGGGCCAGCTGGCTGAGATTGACAGGGTGACAAAAGCCTATCCGCATTTACAAGATGATGCTTTTGTGGAAAAAAATCTGCATAAATGGCTGAAAGCTTAAGATCGGGTAGTGTCAAACAGGACATTACAAAATGAAGAAAAATTTAGTAAGTAATCTTTTTCTGTTTTAACTTTTTTAATTTATAAGCACTGATATTTTATTGCTCTATTTTTAATTGTTTAATCAGTCCACCTACGGTGAGATCTCGCCTTAAGGCGGACAATCAGTAATTGGAATGGGAGGAGTTTTGGAAAAAATAACTGTTTTAGATAAAGTAAAGCTGCCGGAATATATTGAGGATGTGAAAACTCTGGACGATCTTTTATCAATGCCTTCGCAAGGGTTAGTGGATGATTTTTCACGCCTGGACGGGGATATTATGATTCTGGGTGTGGGCGGAAAAGTAGGGCCGACCCTGGCAAGAATGGCAAAACGGGCGGCGCCGGGCAAACGGGTCATAGGCGTGGCGCGATTTTCGGAGCAGGGCGTAAAAGAAGCTCTGGAGTCCGCCGGGGTGGAAACTATCCGCTGCGATCTGCTCAACCGGGAAAGTGTCGCAAAATTGCCTGATGTAAAAAATATAATATTTATGGCCGGAAAAAAATTCGGCACCGCCGGTCAGGAGCCCTTTACCTGGGCTATGAATGTGGTGGCGCCTGCTATTATTGGAGAGCGGTTTTGTAATATACGGTTTGTTGCGTTCTCCACGCTTTGTGTTTATCCGTTTGTTTCCGTGGCCGGGCGCGGCAGTGCGCCTGAGACTCATCCGCCGACACCGCTGGGCGAGTATGCGAACTCGTGCGTGGGCCGCGAAAGGGTGTTTCAGTATTTTTCTTCTATCAACAAAAATCCCGGCATACTGGTACGCCTCAATTATGCTATTGATTTACACTACGGAGCACTGCAGGACATTGCGCTTAAGGTCCTTAACGGAGAAGCGATAGATATCCGGACCGGAATCGCGAATGTAATATGGCAGGGAGATTCGACAAATCATATCCTGCGCTGCCTGCTGCATGGGACCGTACCGGCCCGGGCTATTAATATCGGCGCGGAAAAACCGGCGGCGGTTCGCTATGTAGCCAACGAATTTGCCAAAATCTTCGGCAAAGAAGCGGTATTCAGCGGAGTAGAACAGCCTATGGCCTGGCATAATGATACTTCTGAAGCAATGAGGTTGTTTGGGAAGCCGCGGGTTGATCTGGACACAATGATCCGCTGGAATGCCCGCTGGCTGCAGAAAGGCGGGACTGTTTATCATAAACCAACCCACTATGAACAGCGTGAAGGTGTTTTCTAATTTAACCTGCCGGTTGTGTCTTATTGTTTCGATAGAATGCCTTAAATGATAAGGAAAATATTTTAAAGGAGAGCGAAAATGAAGACAGTAATTAAAACGGGGATGGGCTTAACCCGGATTCTTACGGTGTTTACGGTCTTTATGCTTGTTTTGGTTTTTGGCGCAAATATATTCGCGGAAAATAAGTCCGGGGAAAAAGCAACTCCGTTTGACTACGATTATTTTAAATTGCGCGAGGGTTTGAAGAATAGCAGGGTAAAATTTGAGGTTGAGAAAAAAGGCAGGGTGGTATTTTTTTCCGGTACAATTACCCAGTATTCGGGCTTTCGCTCGTTAGTTGAGGCAGATTTAAAGAAAAGATTTCCAAATACAAAGTTTGATTTTGTATCTTCCGGTGCCTATGGAATTGGTACGCGTTATAGTCCATTCCGCTTTACCAGGGATCTTTTAAAAGATGGGCCGGTAGATCTTCTTTTTGTCGATGCGGCGTTCGATGCTTATTTTGTGCGCTATACGCCGGAGGAATGCATCCTTGGAATGGAGGGAGTTGTCCGTCAGGCAAGAATCTTAAATCCCAATATGGATATAATTATGATGCATATCGGCGGCGAGGAATTTACTTCGGAAATCAATTCCGGCAAGATACCTTTCCCGATTGAAGCTCATGAGAGTGTAGCGGAATACTACGGCGTGGCTTCTCTTGACCTTGCAAAGGAAGTGGCGGACAGGATTAACGCTAAAGAATTTACCTGGAAGAAAGATCTTTTAAGTATCCATCTTTCTCAGTTCGGGCAGGAACTTTACGCGAAAGCTATGGGCCGGCTGTTTGACGCCGCGTGGAAAAAACCGTTGTCTGCCGGCGCTGCACTCAGCCCGTATAAATTTCCGGAAAAACCGCTTAATGAAAATAGTTATTTTAAAGGAAAAATTGTCAACATAAAAGAGGTTTTACCGGGCGAGGGTTTTAGCTTTGTTGAAAACTGGAAGGTCGGGGATAAAAAAGGGACAATAGTGGAGGGGCCTTTTCTCTTTTCCGAAAAATCCGGGTCAACTTTTAAATTAAAGTTCGAAGGAACCGCAGTTGGTGTTCTTGCCGCCACGAGTCCTGACGGAGGCACTATTGAATTCAGTATTGACGGCGCAGCCTCCGCCTCTCTCCTTACTTTCTACACCGGATGGAACGGCCGGTTTCAGGCGTTTGTTTTGAAATCGGGTCTGGTGCAGGGTAAACATGAGCTGGTGGTAAAGGTGTCTGAAAAAGCAGGGAAGAATTTCTTAGAGAAAAAAGGTAATGGAAGTGTCGTCCGGATCAAGGAGTTCCTTGTAAACTGATATAGATTTAAGGGAAAGCATGATGGGAGTTTTTATATGACAGATAACGGCTATATGAACAAAAATGAAGATGCTATTAAAAAAAACAGGAAAGCCGTAAAATGGTCTCCCCGTGTTTCCAAAGATAAACTTGCAAGATTATACAAAAGCACCTGCCAGGGAATATGGGATGAACAACTAATCGATGATGTCGGGATAACCCTTTACCTGCGTTGCCGGGATATAGTCAATATTCATCGGGCCCAAACCGAGCGCAAGGTGACCTGTCCCGACTGCCTGGATACCGGGACCGTAACTTATGTTACCCGCGAAAAAAATGCCCTTTCCCCCATGAAATGTACAGTTTGCGGCTGGACGATGATCTGGCCGGACTATCACCGGACCTTTCAAAGGCGCCAGCTTAATCCGGGCGGCGCGGTTAAATACTTTGCGGATTTTATAAGGAATTATGAGAAGGCCCGCGCGCCAAAAGACAAAATGCTTGCTATTGACCTGGTAATACATGAATTTCATTATTCCATACGGGAATTACCGGAGCAACCGGCAAGGGCCGCGGGCGTGAATCTCATAGACGGAAAACTTACAGATGTGATAGCTTTCCTCGACAATCTGGGTGAAATGGAATTGCCGGGTACTTTCCGCGATCAGTACAAAGTCTGGCGCGAAAAACAAAATACCATAAATTGGGATGAGATAAAAATACGCAGAGCAAACCAGAAGTAGTATTAATCAGGGACAGTTTTAAAAAACCAATAATAATAGGACAAAATGAAAAACTTGATATTTTTTTTGATGATAGTTCTGGTTTGCGCTCCTTTAAGTATTGCCGGTACTAGTGAGACAACAAAGATCCCTGAGGCAGTTGAGAAGGACCTGCAAATGTCAAAAGGGCCGGAGCAAAACAAAGCCCTTACCAAAGATATTGCGGACTGGGTGAAAAAAGAGCCTCTGGTGGTCCTTTCCTGGGCCTCGCGTGAGGCGTCCAAGGAATTGAGTAACTTCATCGGGCCTCAGGTTCTAAAAGCTCTCGTTCCTGTAAACGGGGAAGTTGCAGCTGATTGGCTGATTAAAAACTTTGGCCCGCCGGACTACTGGCGCCTCCATCAATTGCTTCTTTATTGGTCACAATTTGGCGGCCATCCGGAAGCCGTGGTCTGGTGTCTGAAGGCTCCTGCGGAGGTCCGTTATATGTCAATTTTTTCGGTGGGAGACGGATTGTGCCGCAAGGACCCGCCAGCCGCGGCAGATTGGGCATTAAAACTTAAAGCGGAAAAGAGGGACAGGTTGGCGGCCGTTCATGGGGTAATTCTTATGTGGGCGCGGGGAGATTTTGCCAAAGCCACTGAGTGGATAAAAAATCTGGAACCTGCGGAGGCCAAATTCGCAACAGTGGTCATGCTGTCAGAATGGAAAAATAATAAAGAGGCTAAGGGCAATGATGTAACTGCCAAAAAAAAATGGCTAGAACAATTGCCTTTCAGCGACACTGAAAAGGAAGAGTTATTAAAAAGCCCGCCATTTGATACATACGGGCGTAATGTAAAGTAATTCACAAAATAGCCTGCCCCTTTCTTCGAAGGAAGCGGAAAATTGATGCAGGAAAAGATGAATCTTATGAAAAACATAAAAAGCGTTGCAGTAATAGTGTGCTGCTAACCGGAGATACTCATTGCCGAATTTTCCAATTACTGACGGTGCGTATCAGGCAGTATACGGAGGAGGCGGTGGAGATGCTATTATTGTCAGATTATCGGCAGATTTCAGCCGCTTGCTTTACTCAACCTTCATGGGTGGAAGTGCGTTTGATGCCGCTAAAGCAGGTTTTTTAGACGGGAATGGAAATATTTATATAACGGGAGCCTCAGACGGACCCGGATGGCCTGTTAAAAATGCTTATCAAGCGGAGTTCGCGGGTAGTTCAACCAAGGCACTTTATGGCAGCGGAGATTTGATTTTAGCTAAATTCAAACCTATTGCAATGCCGGATTTTACAAAATAAAAAAGTCTTATAGGGTTACTTGATCCCCGCTTGTTTGATTGCAAAAGTCGTTCCTAATGGACGAGTGCTTTAATCTAATATATTGCTATAAATTGGTGAAGTTAAATAGGGATTATTTTAAGTATAGAAATATATAAAAGCAGTTAGTACGGGAAAGAAGCCGTTGTTAGGATAAAATCTTTGTTGAGCTCTTATGGAGGAGAGTAAAATATATCAAGAGACAAAGTACCCTCATCTTAAAGGGACAGGGTACAAGGCACAAAGTACGAAGTACGAGGGAAAAGGAATCTGATCAAAAGCTGATGAAAAGGAGATGAATTACATGAAAATTATGATATTGACCACCAGCCCGAATAAAGACGGGTTAACAGAAGCTTGCGGGAAGGCGGCAAAGAAAATAATTGAGCAGAATAAAGCAGAAGCTGTTTTGGTAAGATTAAACGACCTGCAAATATCTGCCTGTAGAGCCTGTAATGACGGCTTTGGGAGTTGTAATAAAACAGCGGCTTGCCAGACAATTGATGATTTTCAAGGAGTCCAAAAATTGTTCGGTGAAGCCGGCGGTTACATAATAATAACCCCGGTATATTGCGGTGAAATGAGTGAATCTCTGAAAACATTTTTTGACAGGTTAAGAAGGTGCGAGGCCTTCGCTAAAGCAGGGAAAAGTAAGCTTCAGGAAAAACCCTACCTGGCGATAGCCGCAGCCGGCGGCAGCGGGAACGGTACGGTTTTCTGTCTTTCTTCCATGGAAAGGGTCCTCAATATGATGAAAGCGTCAAGGTTTGACCTTTTGGGTATAACAAAGAAAAATAAAGAATATATGCTCAAGGCAATCGAAGCCGCTACCGAAATGATGTTGAAATAAATATTATTTATTGTATAATAAGTTCTCTATTAATTGACCAATACAGAGGCCGCAGGTTAGAGTTATAGAAATAGGAGATTTTGGTTATGAACATTAAGGTTCTAATGCTCTGTGCCGTATTCGTTTTCTCCTGTCTTGCCGGGGAGGTGGAAATTATCAAAGATGTTGTTTTTGGCAAGGGCGTTACAGGCAGTAAAGAAATTGAACTTAAACTTGATATTGCCCGGCCCAAAGGGAAAAGCGACAAACCCCTTCCGGTGGTCGTCCTGATATTCGGCGGCGGCTGGGGCTATGGCAGCAAAGAAAGCTGGGAAAACGACCTGAAAACATTTGCGAATAACGGTTATTTTTGCATCGCTATCAATTACCGCCTGGCACCAAAATATAAATTTCCTGCCCAGATAGAGGATTGCAAATGCGCCGTCCGTTTTCTCCGGGCTAAAGCAAAAGAGTACAATATAGATCCTGACCTTATTGCCTGTATGGGCTATTCGGCCGGCGGCCATTTAAGCGCTTTGATGGGAACTTCCGGTGGAGTCAAGGAGCTTGAGGGGACAGGAGGCTGGGCGGAATATTCAAGCAATATACAAGCGGTTATTGACTACTGCGGGCCTACTGACATCTGGAAATTGAAGAGCGGAAGTAAAGATCTAAATGAGATGCTGGTTAACTTCATAGGTAAACGCGCTTTAGCGGATAAGGAAAAAGTTCAACTGGCAAGCCCGGTTTATTATGCCGGCAAAAATAATCCGCCTTTTCTTATTATTCACGGAGAAAAGGATCCGTTGGTGCCGGTAAGCCAGGCCCGGGACTTGGAAGCGGTATTGAAAGCCGCCGGGGTGGAGGTTGTATTAACGGTGGATCCTAACGGGGTGCATGGCGGTTATGATGTGGTAACTGCTGCATTGGATTTTCTGGGTAAACATTTTAAAGCCCGTTGAAAAAATAGGAAATACTGTTGGATGTCAGGTCGAAAATAAATATTAAACAAGTTTACTAAAAAAAAGGAGTCACAAAATGAGGATAGGTCGTTTCAGCAGTGAGATCTTGGCGGCATTTTTATTATTCGGGGTATTGGGAACAATTTCTTTGGCGGAGGTGTCGAATATGCCGGGAAGCGACAAAGAAAGGATTAAGCTGGAATCCGAAGCTTCCGGCGAAGGCTGCACGATAGATAGTTTTAGTATATTTTCAAAAAGCATGGAAAGAGAAATAAGGGTGGTTGTTATTCTTCCTCCGGAGTACAAGACCAATCCCGGGAAGAAATATCCCATTCTCTATACCCTGCACGGCGGGGGCGCGCCTTACGACACTTACAGTAAAATGTCACCGCTGCGAAACGCTCTAAAAACAAAACCGATGATAGTTACCTGTTTTGACGGAGACCGGGGCTCCTGGTTTGTTGATTCTCCTTATCTTCAGAAGCCGAAGAATTACAGTAATGAACCAAAGAAAAAAGACACTCCGGCGCTGCCTCAGGTAAAGTCCCTCTTCACCACCTTCTTTTTTGATGAATTCATTCCCTGCGTGGACAAAAACTACCGCGTAAATGAAAAACAAAGAATGTTGACAGGTTTTTCCATGGGTAGTTTCGGCGCTTTTCATTATATGCTCACAAAACCCGAAATGTTTGCTTCGGTAAGCAGTTTAAGCGGATGTTTCTCTATTGACGACGGGACGGAAGCTGATTGGAAAAACCCGATTTTGGGGACCTTAAAAAGCCACCCTGAAAGTTATGAGGCGGTTAACCCGTTTCCCAGGATCAAGAAATGCGTAGAAGGGAAAGTAAAACTACCTCCCGTTTTTTTACATTGCGGAACCGAAGATGAATTGATGGCGGATAATATCAAGATGAATGATTTTCTAATAAATAACAGTTATGTTTCCAGTCTTAAAAAATCTCCCGGCAAACATGATTGGAAGTTCTGGGTGGGTTCGTCGGCGGAGATAATTGATTTCCACTGGAAATCGCTAAAATAAAAAGGGCCGGAAAAATATATTCAAGTCAATAAAAGGGCAAATAAATTATTTATCCGGCCGGATAAAGGAACTAAATTAAGCAAGACAAAAGTTTGAAAGTTAAAAAGCTCATTTCACACTCCTATTATTTTTAGGAAGCAGGAACAGCGTATGAAACATTTAATTCAGGCAATTCGGCAAAAGTTTGCTAAAGTATGATAGATAGAAGACTGCCGCAGGCAGCTATTCAAGTAGTCCGCTAAACCGGGGTAGGGTTAAAGAGTTCTAAGGTGGACTTAATGCTTCGAAAGGGGGGTAATTTATGAAAAGGAGTGTATCTTCAATGAAAGGCGATTCCTCCTGGTTCACCCACGACCGTTTCGGCATGTTCATCCACTGGGGGCTTTACGCTCTGGGAGCGAGGCATGAATGGCTTAGAAATTATGAAGCAATATCGGTTGCGGATTATCAAAAGTATTTTGACCATTTTGAACCTGACCTTTATGATCCTGAAGCCTGGGCAGATGCGGCAGTAAGAGCAGGTATGAAATACTTTGTTATCACCACCAAACACCATGAAGGTTTTTGTCTTTGGGATACGAAATATACCGATTATAAGGCACCGAAAACACCGCTGTGCGGCAAAGATTTGCTAACCCCGATGGTTGAAGCCTTCAGAAGCAGGGGAATAAAAGTGGGGTTTTACCATTCTCTCCTCGACTGGCATCACCCCGATTATACTTTAGACCGCTGCCACCCCATGAGAAAAAATAAGGAGTATCTTAAAGGAGAATCAAAAAAAGACATGGCCAGGTACAGAAAATACCTTTACGGCCAGGTGGAAGAACTTATGACACAGTTTGGAAAAGTCGATATAATCTGGTTCGATTTTTCTTTCCAACCCGCAGACGGGCTTAAAGGTAAAGGAAAAGATGACTGGGGCAGCGAAAAACTGATAAAAATGGTAAGAAACTATCAACCGGATATAATAATAAATGACCGTTTGCAGATTCCTCAGGATATTTTTACGCCTGAACAAAGCCAGCCGGCGGAATGGTACAAAGTAGACGGAAAAAGAGTTACCTGGGAGTCCTGTCATACATTTAGCGGTTCCTGGGGTTATCACAGAGATGAGCAATCCTGGAAATCCACGGAGCTCTGTACAAAACTTCTGATAGACACCGTCAGTAAAGGCGGAAATCTTATACTTAATGTAGGGCCGACCGCCCGGGGCGAGTTCGACTTCCGGGCTCTGGACAGGCTTAACGGCATTGGTGAATGGATGAAACGCCATTCGCGTTCCATCTACGGCTGCACGGAAGCGCCAAAAGAGTTCAATTGCCCCCCTGATTGCAGGTATACCTATAACCCGAAGACAAACCGTCTTTATCTTCATTTTTTCAGCTGGCCCTATAAACATGTTTATCTAGATTTCGGGGACAGGGTAGAATACGCGCAGCTATTGAATGATGCCTCGGAAATTAAGATAGAGAAAAAGGCGTCCTGGGGAATAAATATAAATCTCACCAAGAAACAGGTATGCCTGTTGATTCCGGACTTGAAACCCTCTGTTGAGGTTCCTGTGGTCGAGATATTTTTGAAGCCGCGGCGTAATTAAAGCTGTAGTTTACTTTGCTCTGCCTTTGTCTTTTTTTAGAGCGTCCTTCCATAAGCAAGCCGGTCTCTCTTCTAATGGACTTGCGCTTAAACCGTAAATAATGCTATAAAATGATATAATAAGCATAGGTGGATGTAAAATTAATCGGCAGGAGAGGCGCGCATGAAAACATTAATAGTATTTTCCTCAAAGTATGGAATGGTTGAACGCTGCGCAAAAATAATTGCAGAAAAATTAGGCGGCGCAGTTCTTGAAAATTTAAGAAATAATTCAGATATAAAATTATCAGATTACGATACAATTATTATCGGCGGTTCTATTTATTCCGGGAAAATACGGGACGAGGTAAAAGAATTTTGTAATAAGCAATTTAAAGAGCTTATGAAAAAGCGCCTGGGCCTTTTTATCTGCAACATGGGAAACGGAGACAAGGAACTATTAGAATCTTATCCGGCTAAACTTTTGGAACATGCCATAGTGAAGCTCCCGTTTGGAGGCGAACTAAATTTCGAAAAGTTGAACGCTGTTGATAAAAATATTATTAAGCTGCAAATGAATATTGATAAAACAGTTGTTAAGATTTTAAACGAGAATATCAGAAGGTTTTATGAGGCAATAAAAATTGTCTAAGCAGTGCAGTTTGAAATGATTGAATATATTTAAAGGCAAATAGAAGATAAGTTTATGAAGAAAAAAGGAATAAATAAAGCTAATCTGGAACTTATCTGCACAATAATAATAGCTTTCATCGGTATTATGTTGTATGTGTTCCGGCCATATTCAATATACTTTGTAATCACACTGTGCGTATTAATAATTTCTATTATTATATATTTTGCCGTAATTAAAAAAATCAAGCAATAGTGACCTGCCTTGAAACATTGCAGCCTTATCCAAACAGACAATTTAATGGAATTGCGCTTAAATCTTAAATAATACTATAAACCGGACAAGAAGCTCAAAACATAGAAGGCGTATATGAAAAGTAGCGCCGATACGGGCGAAAAGTATTAGAGCGTTTAGATTCACCGGAGGCTTGTTTATGAAACAGTTAACCGCAAAAGAATGTAAAATATTTTTTAAATTTTTCTACCCGTATTTACTCAAGGGTGGAATTCTTCCTGCGCTGGAAAATTTTTGCAAAAAGCAGAGTGACGCTATTGGCGAGGCGATTGCCTCATTTCATATGGAACTCCTGAAAGGCAGTTCCCTTCAAGCAGGCCTGCTTAATATGCGGCCAAGGTTTCCTTTATATATACAAAATATCCTCATAATCGGAATTGAAACGGGAAGACTTGATTATATCGTTTCCGACCTAAATAATATCTATGCAAAAAAACTCTCTGAAACTGAATTAATAGTTGGATTTAGTAAATATCTCTCAAAAATTCAAAAAAAATCTAAAAGCAATTTCATTTGTATCGAATGCCTAAGACGGGACCTAAATAAGATATTTTCCCGCGCCAAAATTGAGAACGCTGACAAAGTTATTTTGAAACAAGAAGGAGAATTATTTCTCCATCAATACTATGCCTCGTCGAAATTGATAAAAATAAGTGAACCTTCTCATTCAGGATTTTATAAAACACTATTAAAACATTTGACAAGAAAAGAAATTGGACCTGAATATATTATTCGCAAGCTTTCTAAAACCGATTTTGTTATCAAGAAAAAGAGCCGGATTTTATACCTGAGCTTTGAATGAGCGTATTAAAGAAAGGCAATAACTATTAATTGAGCAATCTGTAGTGTCAAACAGGACATGAAAAAATGAAAAATTCAGCAAGGAAAAAATTCTGCTTTAACTTTTGTAATTATTAATCAGCAATTAGCAATTAGCAATCAGTAATCACACAGGAGGCGTTAATGAAAATATTTAAAAAGGGCGGGCACAGGCTTTTTGAAAAAGATGAGGAAACTGCAAAAGTTGTAACAGAGATGCTGATAACTCTTGAGAAAGGAAAAATGGACGCGGTAAGGGAGTTTAGCCGGAAATTTGACAGTTGGAACCCCGGGAATTTTGAATTGAATAACAAACAGATTGCGCAGGCGATAGCGGAGGTTCCGCCGCAGGCGATAAAAGATACCGATTTCTGCCAGGAAAATGTAAGAAAGTTTGCAAAAGCTCAATTAAAAACGATGAAACCCTTAAGCATTAAAATAAGAAAAGGAGTTGTGCTGGGGCATAAGCATATACCTGTCAATTCTGCAGGCAGCTATATTCCGGGGGGAAGATATCCGATGTTCGGCTCGGCGCAGATGTCAATTATTCCCGCGAGGGTGGCCGGAGTAAAACAAATAATTGCGTGTACGCCCCCCGTCAAAGGAAAGGGCTATTATCCTGCTACGGTAAACGCGATGAAAAAAGCGGGAGCAGACAGGATATTTATTGTCGGAGGCGTACCGGCTCTGGCTTTGATGGCTTTTGGAATGAATGTTGTTCAGCCCGTTGATATACTTTGCGGAGCGGGCAATAAATATGTTGCCGAGGCAAAAAGGCAGTTGTACGGCAGGTGCGGAATAGACCTGCTGGCCGGGCCGACTGAGATATTAGTCATAGCGGATGATTCGGCTGACCCCGCACTTGTCGCTTGCGACCTTCTCGGGCAGGCAGAGCACGATCCAAACAGCGGAATCTGCCTTGTAACCTTAAACGAAAAATTTGCCGCGGAGACGGTGAGAGAAGTTGAAGAGCAGTTAAGAACTCTTCCCACGAGAGAGATAGCCGCAGTTTCCTGGGCCAATAACGGGATAGTTTATATCGCGGATAATAAGGACGAGGCAATAAAAATAAGCGATGATTATGCCCCGGAGCATCTGGAACTGCATGTTAAAGATAAAAAATATTACTTTAATAACCTTTCTAACTACGGGTCGCTTTTTATCGGCGAGGAAACCACGGTGGCTTACGGTGATAAGACCATCGGAACCAATCATATATTGCCAACCAGCAGGTCCGCAAGATATACCGGCGGCGTATGGGTAGGGAAGTTCTTAAAAACCTGCACCTTCCAGGAAATGACAAAAGAAGCCAGCATAGAAACGGGAGAAGTTACGGAGAGACAATGTAATTTGGAAAATATGCTGGCACACGGAATTACTGCGAGAGTAAGAGTGGATAGGTATTCAAAGTCCCGGTCAAAAAAAGTGATAAAATGACCAGCATGTTTGTTTAAAAGAAAAAAGCAGTAATAACGGGAGCTGCTATTGCTATGGGACCCGGCCCGGCTATAGCGGTTGCGCCGGCAAAACAGAGCGCAATCGCAAAAGCGGGGAGCACCTACTTCATCATTTCACTTAGCAAAGGCTGCATAGCCTCTGCCCAGATTTCGTAACCTTTATGAGTGGGATGCAGGAAATCCGCCATAATTTCTTTGCTTATAATCCCGTCTGTCCCGGTAAACTTGGCGCCTATGTCAAGATAGCGCGTTTGCTTTCCGTCATCAAGTTTCGCCAGCGCGCTATTGACCGCAGCCAGCTTTTTTCGAACTGCCTCCACCCCGGGATTTTTTGGGTCTTCACCGCGGGGAAATATTCCAAGCACTAATAGTTTAGCATTTGGCAATTTTGAATGAATCTCTGATATAATCTTTAGATCTCCTTTGGTTATATTTTCAGCAGAATCACCGCTGTTATTTGTTCCTATCATTAATATCACGACCCTGGGATTGATACCGTCAAGCTCGCCATTGACAATGCGCCACAAGACATGCTGTGTTCTGTCCCCGCCGATACCAAAATTAGCGGGTTTCCAGCTGCTATAATTTTTCTCCCACACATCTTTGGCCCGTCCCCACCCTTCGGTAATGGAATCACCAACGAATAAAACACCTATAGGGCCCTCTTTTCCCCTTTTAAGAAAAGACTCATGCTTGCCTATAAATCCTTTATCAGGAGTCCCGTCTCTTTTCATCTTGAGATCCGGCTGGTCAGCAGGAACAAATGCGGGTTTTGTGGCTGGAACCGGCGCAGCATTTTCGGCGGCAGTAAGAAAAGATAACCCGAGCGCGGTCAAAATAACACTGGAAAATATGATTGTTCTAAGCTTCATAAACTTCCTCCTTTTCTAATTACTGATTAAACAATTAAAAATAGGGCAATAAAATAAAAAAGTTTAAACAGAAAAATAATTCCTTGTTAAAAATTTCTTCATTTTTTCTTGTCCTGTTTGACACTACCATTATCTCCGCAGGATATTTCCGGGACTCACCCGTACGGCTAACTGGTATCCGTTATATCAAAGTTCCCGATCTATTTTCCACCATTAATTGTACCCTCAAAGGTGTTTAAACCAAAGGTTAGAAATTATTAAATTTACCTTATTTATTCGAATAATTTAATCCTTCCACATATTCGTTCTAATGGACTTGCTCTTAAACCTTAAATAATGCTATAAATTGGTATGGTTTGGCTGGAAACTTTAAAAAATATAGTATTTGCTTCGGCGAAGGTCCGGTGTATTGAAGACAAATACGACAATGATTACAATTTTTCAACAAAGGAGCATGAATGGATATTCTTGATAGACTTCTTGCACATGATGCTTGGACCACCCGCCAGTTGTTGCTGGCCTGTCAAGCTCTACCAGATTCCAAACTGGATCAAAAATTTGAGATCGACCACGGTTCGTTACGACTTACATTTTTGCATATAATCGTGAACCTGGAAGTTTGGACCGATTTGTTGTATGAACGTCCTGTTCAAAGTAAAACCGGCGAGAGTATCTCTGATCTACTCGAGCGATTGAGCCTTGCCAGTCGTGATTTTTCCGGCATCGCCCATAAAGTAATACGCGAGAAACGCACTGATGATTTCTTTTTAGATACTTTGGATAAACCACCTCAACGCAAGACTTTTGGCGGTGCAATCGGACATGTCATTACTCACAATATGCACCACCGCGCCCACATAATGGAACTAATGGAAAAAGTGGGTTTGAATAACCATATCGAAGGCGATTTATTGGGTTGGGAATTCCAGTCTTTTGGATGGCGTTAGTTTTCGGTTTTTAATGGCATGGCGCAGGTTTTTCTTGCAGAAACCGAAGAAAAAAATTTGAAAAATACTTTATGTATTATGCGCTTATAAAAATTATAGACGGGCAGGTGACGGCAGATATCAAGGCATAAAAAACGCCGGGAGGAATAGGTGATGTTTTCCAGAAAGCCTTAAGACACATAGCAGTTACAAACGCCCAGAATGAAGCCACTCTGCTGGATTTTCCGGATGCTAAGGATCCGAACAAAGACAATCCTCTCAAGCGCTCTCGCGGTAATTTTAGCCCGGTCTATGAGACTGCTTACGAGCACTATGTTGTCCGCCGGGGGTTGTCCATGCCTTATACTTATCAGATTCTAACCGGTAAATCCCTTCGCGTGAAGTCTAAACCGGAGCGTGCTTACCGTCCTGAAGGCATGACCGAGAATTGTGGTATCTGCTGGGGAACTCTAAATGTCTCCGGGGAACTAAAAATGCCGGAAGACAAAGAGGGAAGTAAGATACGATGAATATTAAAACCGGAGATTATAAAATATCCCGCTATAAAACATAATTCAATTAATATGATAAAATGGAGTCGGATAAATTTGATAGCATCACGGGTAGGAGGGTCGGCCGATGAGCAGGAGTATTGTTTTAAACGCGGTTATTGTGTTATTTTTTTCTGTTTTTGCCTTCGGGGTTGAAAATGATATCCTTGGAAATAACAGGCAGAAAACACCGGAGGGCGGCCAGTTCAAGTTTCTGGATTATGGCTTGGCGGTAAGGGGTATATATAGTCTGCCTTCGGGAAACATAGTGAATGCTACAAACAGTGCGTTGGGCGGAAGTGTCACGCTCATGAATCATAACGCTCTTTTTTTCCTCCTGCCGAAATTGAGTATCGGACTCTCCGGAGAGTATATTAATTACGCTTGTAAAGCCGGAAGCGGGAATTATCTTCAGACTATAAACGCAAAACTTCTCGGAAAATATGACATCAGATTCGAGGAACTACCCGGCAGCTTCTTTTTGGAAGGCGGAGGCGGGGTCTCCTTTGAAACCCTTACATTGCTTGGAGCTGAATATTCCAATATTGACCCTCTCTTTCAAATCGGTATAGGCTACGAGACAGGCTTGGATGAAAATTTCACTATTCAGGCAGGAATAAATTATATGATCGTGCCGGAAAGTTATATCTCTGCCTCGGCAAGGGACGGATCCTTTATAAACATCAGCCTGGGAATCAACTACGAATTCCAACTTGGAGGAGGTAGAAAAAAATGAAAAATACCCTTCTCACCATATTTCTGGTTAGCGTTCTTTTTTGTGGATGCGGGAATAATCCGATATTTTCAATGATGCCCGATGTTGCCAGCAGTGGCGGAGGCGGAGGTGGCGGCGGGTCGAGTGAACTTGACATTAACATGAGCACTTTTATCACAGGAGATCCGGCTCCGACCGGGACTTTAACCACGACCATTAGCGCGAAACCGACGATTAAATGGACAGATAACACGGGAAAGACAGACACTCAGATAAGGGTCACCGTTTTAAAGACCGGCTCAATTGGAACCACAACCTATTGGCAGATTTGTTTCCCGAATACAACCTCGACCTCGGTAGTTTATGGAATACTTCCCTCCGGGGGCACAACGCTCGTGGCTTTAAAATCTCTTACTGCAGGAAGTTACAAGGTAAGGGTAGAATTGGGCCATAATTTCAGTGGAGTCGGACCGACGCCGGTAGTCGTGACGATAGGAACAGGGACACTGATAATAAACTAAATCCGGCAAATACTGACCTGCCCCAAAACATTGTACCTTATTCAGGTATTCATGCCTAATGGACTTGCGCCTAAACCATAAATAATGCTATAAAATGGTATAGATTACTAATATTTATTCAATTAAAGTCTGTTTTGCTCTAAGCGGCAGGGTTAGAAAAAAATATTAAAAGGGGAGATAATATATGAATAAGGAAAATATCATAGAAAAAATAGAGTTTACGGCGGACGCAGCGCATACCTATCCTCTTACGCTTCCGGATGATCCTGACTATGAATATGATAAATCGCCAAAGAGAGGTATGCACGGCAAGTTTGGTGACACCTATCCGCTTACCTGGAGCGATGATGATGAGATATATACTTCGGCCGGAGATCCGAATTGGGGAAAGAAAAATGACGGGTTGGATGTGGAAAAATTCTCGGGTATGCCGCTGCGCTATAAGATAAGCAAGTTGAACGAAATGTTCGATTATAAAGGGTGGGGCGGAGACGGGGCAAAACCCTCCGGCATGATATCCGTAAAAGGCGTGCTTTATTTTGCGTTAGATAATCTAAAAGGGAAAAAGCCGCCAGTTTACGGTTCTTTCTCCCAGCATGCCAGCGATGCAACGATACTTATGTCAAAAGATAAAGGCAAGACCTGGACACCCGAATATAAGGAAATAAATATAATGTTTCCCGGTTGGAAATTTGGAAGTTTAGCTTTTATCAACTTTGGAAAGGATAATGCCAATGCAAGAGACGGCTATGTTTATGCAGTCTCAGGGGATCAGTGGGATAATGGTTCCGACTTAAGGCTGGGTAGAGTTCCTAATGATAAGATAATGCAGAGGGAAGCCTGGGAGTTTGTTTCGGCTGTGGAGGGGGAGAATAAAGTAAAATGGGATAAGGACCTTGAAAAAGCGGTCTCAATTTTACATTCCGACAGAAAGATAAGCCAGCCGGAGATGGTCTATATTGCGCCGCTTAAAAGATATTTATTTCTTACCTGGAGCTTGCACGGGGATTTTAGCTACAAAGACGGCTCGGCCCTGTACATTTATGAAGCTCCGGAACCCTGGGGGCCATTCACGCTTGTTCATTACAACCGGACCTGGGAGGATGTTTACAACGATTACAGAGTTAATCCCTACTGTCCCCGTATTCCGCTTAAATGGATGGCTAAAGACGGCCTGTCAGGTTGGCTGCAATTCTCCGGAAACTGGATGAGCAACGATCATTATCTTTCCCATATAAGGCCGTTTAAGATAATTTTAAAATAAATTCGAAAATATAAAAAGCTGTGGGCAATTTAATAGATAAATTAGACTGCTGCCAAAATATTGCACAAGTTTTTGTTGTTTGATTTATTTTACTGCCTTTTAGGTTAAGAAATAGACAGAGTCGGCGTTAATGAAGACGCTTAAAAATAGAACTTGATAAGAAGCCCTTGCAGATGTTAGGATATTTTAATGCAGAACCAGTCATTCCGATAGATTATTATTTGTAAACAAAAAAAGAGAGGCTAAAATGAGGACCGAAGATATAATTGCACTCATTATAGGGATTTCTCTGGGATGTATTGGCGGGATAATAGGGGCGATAATCGGAGTTTTATCTTCCAAAGACAGAAAAAAATACCATACATCAATAAAATACTTGAAAGTGACATTGGTTCTCCAGGGATTTGTTTCTATAGGTGTTACATTTCTTTTGTCCTCATTTCAAATAATCAGTTTTGATCAGTTTATCAGTATTTTCTGGATTTCTTTATTGGTAATTATTCTTGGGGGCTGGTCGTTGTTAAATGATTCAAAGACTAATAAAAAAAATGAGGAAGATAAAGAAAAAATATTTAAAAAAGAATAATTTATTACAGGTGTCCGTCCCTATTATCGTTTATTAGATTTTAGGGAAGAACGATAGGTTTAATAATACGCAACAAGAATAAAAGTCCGGGGAGTAATATGAAAAATATTTCTGCAACGGGTATTTTTCTTGCTTCAATTCTTATGGTAGTTAACTGTTACGGAAAAATAGAAATTTCTGCGGGGTTTGATAATAGCCACATCCGTTCAAAAATGAAGATCGAAGAACAGGGTGATTCTGCAACAATTACTTTTGGACCGGCAAATTCCAACTTTGAGTTATGGTTTAACTATAAAATAACGGGTGTTAAAAATAAAAAGGTATTTTTTAAAGATTCTTTTTCAAATAAAACTGCTCAGGGCCAGCCTTTTTTTCATGTTGTCAGTTACAAGCCCTTACTGAGTGTATATGAAAACGGTTACGAGATGATGGACTTTGTAAAATGGAACGACTTAGAATACACATATAACCATACCTTCAGGGAGGATACTGCCTATGTGTCCTTCTCCTATATAGCCACAAATACAATGTTGGAAAATTATATAAATAAAGTAGCGGGAAATGCCTGCGTCAAAGTGGAGAACCTTGGTAATTCAACCTTTTTTGATCTTCCTCTTTATCTGCTGACTGTTACTGATCAAAATGTACCCGATAAGGATAAAAAGGTGGTTTTTTTGTGGACCAGGGAGGACTCCTACGAAGCCGGCGGAACCCTGGCCTGCTGGGGGGCTTTAAAGTACCTTCTCTCAGATGATCCCGAAGCGGTTCAAATAAGAAAAAAATATATATATTTGATAGTGCCCATGTTTAGCCGCGATGGTGCGAAGCTCGGAAGTACTAACTGGCCTATGGATAAGGACGGAAAGAATATTATAGGATCTATACAGCAAAATTGGCCCGAGAATAAAGACAAGATAAAAGAAGTTGATATACTGATGATTTTTTTCCAAAACTGGAAAAAAGCCGGTAAACCCATTGATGTAAACCACACAATGCACTGCAATCCCTTCGGGGATAGTTGTTTGTTTAGCATGCCTATTAACGGAGAATTTAGAAAAAAGTTAAAAGATTACTTTTCTGCTCTTAGAAAAGATTGTTTGCCTCATTATACAATCAACCTTTCTTACGACGGACACAATCTGTCAAAAATGCTGAATACTTACTGGGTGCAGGAATATTTTGGCTCAATAGCCGGGCCAATTCACACCGACTCGCTGTTTAAAAAGAAAAAAAGGCCCGTTGAAGATAACTATCAGGACGGGGAACTCTTGATAAGGGGGATAGCAGAATATTTCAGTATGCCGGTTCCGGAAAGTGTCCCGCCTTTCCTTATGGCAAGCAATCTGGAAAAATACAGGTTCAAAAAGGGAGAAAAAGCCGCTTTTAGTGTTTTCTACAAAGATGTCCTGGATAGGAAACCCGAGTATGTTAAGGTCGTTATCGGGGAAAAGAGTTATCCAATGTCAACGGTTTCTGAGTCAGGTTTTATCAAAGGAGTCGAATACAAATGCGATGTGTCAATAGAAGTTCCTATTAACGATTATTATATTGAGGCCTCAAACGGTGTAAGTAAAAGAAGGATACCGGAAACTTACCTTCAGCCGGGGCCGTATATACCTTAGAAATATGTTCTAAAATTGACCTGCCCCAAAACATTGTAGCCTTATAAAAGTAACCGGTCTAATGGACTTGCTCTTAAAACTTAAATAATGCTATAATCTCATTGTTAGATAAGAAATTTACAGTAAAGTAGAAATGAAAGCGTTAAAAATAATGAAGTGAGGAGGAATAATGCTTAGGAGAATGGTACTAGCGGCAATAGCAGTGAGTTTTGCGACTTCGGTTTATGCGGCAAAAATAACCGAAGGCTTCGAAGACAAAACAGTATTGAAAAAGTGGGAAATAGAGGGTGATGTTACGATTTCCACGGACCAGAAGCACGGAGGTAATTCCTCTCTTTTTACACCGTTCGGCTCAACGGCAACTTTCAGATTCAGCACCGAAAACAAGTTTGGTACCGTAACAATGTGGGTATATGATTCTTTTGCCGTAAAAAAAGCACCATCAGGCAGCAACGGCCCTTACTTCGGGTTGATAAACAGTGATGATGACAAAGCGGTTGAGTTAATATGCTATAGGCCCTATCTGAGTGTCAATGACTACAGTGAAATGTTTACCGCTGAAGCCCAGTGGTTCAGTCCCTGGCATTCCGGTATTGGTAGACCCAAAGCGGCATGGGGCAAGTGGACCTTTACTTTTACCGATGATAAAACATTGGGAGCCACATTTAATGATGAAAAAGAGAGCGCCCAATTTTCGAATAAGCTTGAATTTTTCAACAAAGGTGCCAACGGAATAGTATTCTCCGGAAGTCCTAGCCTTGGAGCGAAGAACGAAACTTTCTATTTCGATGATATAGAGATAGATGTTAAAGATACGGCAAAGGAAGCACCGAAGCCGGTCAAAT